>Ga0222709_1000003_pt1 | contig 123985 bp, 100 predicted proteins | sample AntAcemetage1692_FD_179822 | JGI IMG/M metagenome (GOLD analysis project Ga0222709, IMG submission 179822) | Saline water microbial communities from Ace Lake, Antarctica - #1692 | ecosystem: Environmental > Aquatic > Non-marine Saline and Alkaline > Saline | place: Antarctica: Ace Lake...
CTCAAAATTATCAGGAGCGAGGAGAAGTTTTTTTCTTTGATTATCCTCAGGGAGCATATCCAAGGTGAAGATATCCTGTAAGCCGTCGTTATTAAAATCAGCGATATCATTACCCATGGAGAAATGGGAGGTATGACCCAAGCGAGCTAGGATCTCATCTTCAAACGTTCCGTCTTTCTGATTGATATATAGGTAGTCTGGCATGGAGTAATCACTGCCTATGTAGATGTCGGGCCAGCCATCCTGATTTATATCTGCCACTGCCACACCAAGTCCATAGGAAAGACTAGAGCTAGATATTCCTGCATTTTGGGTGATCTCCACAAACTTTCCATTTTTATTTTCAAAAAGTTGAGAGCCCGCCTCATGCTTTTCTTTTAACAATACTTTGGTCAAATTCACATCCTGATTCTGGATGGACTTGGTATTATGATTCAGTATGAAAAGATCTAAATCCCCATCTAGGTCAAAGTCAAAGAAACTTGCTGAAGTGCTTGGTGCACTGGATGCTATTCCATATTCTTCAGCCATTTCTTGAAAAAGTGGTATACCATTTTCATCATTTCCTTGGTTTACAAAAAGTTGATTAGTTCGTTTCTCAGGCGGCATATTCCCTGAGTAACACTGGTAAATGTCTAATTTTTTATCGCCATTTATATCCACGAAGACTACGCCTGTTTTCCAGGGACCAGATCTTCCGATAGCTCCTGAAGCTTGGGCCGTTTCTTTGAATTTGAGCTCACCTTGATTTAGGTAGAGCTGATTGCCACTAAGATTGGCAGAAAAGTAAATATCTTCCAATCCATCCCCATTTAAATCTCCTACGGCCACCCCACCACCATTGTAGAGGTATTCGTACATGAGGACATTGAGATTCAAGGTTTCTTGAATAACATTAGAAAAAGTTATTCCTGACTCTTCGGAAGTCAAAAGTCTGAATAGAGGTGTAGAAGTGGGTAATAATGGATTTTCCGCCTGGCCCGACCTGTTTGAATCTAAACAGGACATCACCAAAAAACTTAGACTCACTAGTGAAACGAGATTTCGGATGTTCATATATTAAAATAAGCTAAGCCACCCCAAGGGGATGGCTTAGATTAAGAATTAAGGAAAACTAGATTTAATCGTATCCGGGATTTTGGACCAATTTGGTATTTCTATTCAGTTCATCCCGAAGAATTGGAGTGAAGTAGATTTTATCCAACCAAATTCTATTCTCTTTTCCTGGATCTATAGGAACTACTTTATAGACGTAGCTGAAGCTAGTTGGATCATATCTGTAAACTGCGACAGTAGCACCTGGCTTCAATGTACCTGTAATATTAATGGTATTCGCTTTTCTACCGATAGTCTCATCAGCTATCATCCAACGACGAACATCATGATACCTTTGTTCCTCGTATGCCATCTCAATTCGTCTTTCATTTCTATACGCTTCCTTCAAAGCGTCTCCTTTGGAGGAGATAGCTGGCTGTCCAACCCTAAATCTAATTTGGTTCAACCAAGCTATCGCCTCTGCTTCCTGACCGAGCTCAATAGAAGCTTCAACATAGTTCAATACTGCTTCAGTATATCTCAATATAGGCCATGGAACTTCCTGCCAAGTATTTTGATCTACGATTACTGGATCTGGATCTATGAATTTTCTTGTGTAATAACCCGTATAGCTTCCATTCCAATCTTCTATAGAACTGTTTCTAGTATCTAGTCCAAAGTGGCGTGCTTTTCCAGTCGCAGCTGTCACCTCATAGGTACCTGACTGTATCTGTCCCAGTGGATCCTTTGGCTTGTCTGCGTTTGCTCTTGGCTTCCATTGTGCACCATCGTATAGGATTGAAGCATAGAAGCGCGCATCCCGCTTTTCATAAGGAGCGGCAGCATGTTCAGGGTTTGACCAGTCAAACTTGGTACCATCCATCATTTCATAATCATCTACTAGCAGCTGAACAGGACTGTTTCCAGCCCAATTGTTATAGCCATTTGGTCCATTGAAAAGACCCTGACGTCCACCACCCTCTTGCTTCATGCTGATGAAATACCTTGCTAGGATAAGTTCCCTCTCTCCACCGTTTCTGGACAAAGAATTATTTATATAGTTCTGTATACCATCTGCATGAGGCACTGGGCCAGAAAGACCATATAGGTTTCCATTTCCTTTATCTAATACTGCTTTGGCAGCCACCTGAGCTTTTTGCCATCTTTCAGCTCTATTTCCACTTGGATAAGCTAGCAAATCCAGTTGCGCATATCCTGCAAGAAGCGCTGATTTGCTTTTCGCTGTAGGACCATCATGAAGATCACTTGCGGCATAGATTAGTATTCTTGACTTCAATGCTAAAGCGGAAAGCTCTGACGCTCTACCAGCAGCCATTGTTTTTCCTGACAACAAAGTGGCCGCCTTGTCTAGATCAGAGACTATGAAGTTTATAGTTTCTTCCCATGTATTACGTGGAACCTCATAAGTCTCTTCTCCTAGAGCATAAGGTCTGTCAATAATAGGAACACCGCCATAGTATCTGGCTAGTTGCTGATAATAGTAAGCGCGCATGAATGTTGCCTCGCCTAGCAGTCTATCAACAACTCCTCCAGTATTTTCAAACTGCGGATTAGATAAATTGTCTATAGCAATGTTTGTTCTGCGTATATAGCTATACATGTTTCCCCAGAAGATTGTGTTATTTACCCAACCGTCATCAGCTGAGTTAGTTCTTCCTTCAGTTATTGTGGTAATACCTCTACCTGGGTGGGTGAAAATAGCTTCATCTGTCAAGGAGGCAAGCATTTGCTCATCGAATCCCCCATTTCCAAAACCTTGATAAATTCCTGTCACAAAGGCATCCGCTAAACCAGGATCAGCCCACACAGCTGATTGAGATATCTCATTCAAAGGGTCTGTGTCGAGGAAATCACTATTGCAACTGAATATGGTCAACCCCGCTGTCAGCGCAAATAATAGATATTTTAGATTATTTTTCATGTTGTCAAATTTTTAAAATGAAACGGAAACACCTGTATTGATTATCCTAGCTTGAGGATAGTACTGTCCAGTAGCGGCATCCGACTCAGGATCAAACACATCAGTCTTACTCCAGGTGATGAGATTAAGCCCATTTAAGTACAAACGTGCATTTTTGATTCCAATTTTCTGTGAAATATTAGCAGGAATATTATAACCTATTTCCACGTTCTTCAACCTGATGTAATCAGAACTTCTAAACCAGTATGTATTGCCTGAAGAATAGTACTGATCATTTCTGTTAGCAAGTCTTGGGTTGATACTGCTAGGATTATCGATGGTCCAACTGTTATCATAAATATCTGATAGGAAGTTACCTATGTTTCCTGACTCACCTGCACTTATAAATTGTCTTGCACCAAATGCTCCTTGAAACAAAATGGATGCATCAAACCCTTTGAAGTTTGCTGATAAGACAACACCACCCTGAAATAGCGGGATGTTATTATTGTCCAAGCGAACTCTATCGTCAGGAGTGATCTTACCATCACCATCATAATCTTGATACTTCATGTCACCTGGACGTAGACTATTTGTTAATGCTGAATAATCTAATGTTTCGGCATCAATGGATTGCTGGTCTTTGAACACGCCATCATAGCGATAGACTAAGCTCGTATTGATAGGTCTGCCTGTAGATCTTTGCCAGTCTGGTGCTCCAGGTGCTTCATCCCAGAACAATATGCTGTTCTTGGCATAGCCACCATTTATGCTCGCTGAATATTGAAATTCTCCTTTGCCACCTCGTAAACCAAGATTCAAGTCAAATCCTTTATTTTCAACCTCACCTATGTTTTCTGCTGGAAGGGTAAGTCCTGTAGATTGTGGTACAGAAGCATTTCTCTGCCATAGGATATTTGTACGCTTGTTGTAAAACAAATCAAATTCGAAGAACATTTTACCGTCAAGGAATTGGCCTTCAAAGCCCAAGTTAGAGTTGTTTGCAACTTCCCAAGTGATGGCTCTATTAGGAACTCTTGTTTCAAAAAGAGTTTTGGTCTCCGTCCCACCAACGATGTATGAGTTAAATCCATAGGTAGACAAGAACTGGTATTCCAATAATCCTCCATTGCCTACAGTTATTTGATCATTACCTAGTTGCCCCCAGGATCCTCTGACTTTGAAGAAGTCAAATGTCCCACCAATAGAGTTTTTCCAGAAATTCTCTTCAGAAACTACCCATCCCAGCATCACTCCAGGAAAGAAACCAAAGCGGGTCTCCTCAGGAAAGATGTACGAGCCATCAAATCTCCATAGAAATTCCGCTAAATATTTTTCCTTGTAGTTGTAAGCAACCCTACCAAAGTAGTTGAGACGAGCTCTTTCGAATGCTCCCCCACTGTTATCTCTTTGAAGATCACCACCGGCAAACATCTGATCCACTGTCTCAGATATAAAGAACCTTCTGAATGCACTGAAACTATCTCCCTGTATAGTTTCACGGTTTACACCAGCTACCACATTCAATGTGTGTTTGTCGTTAAATGTATTGTCATAGTTTAACACACCACCCAAAAGGATATTTAAGCGATTTTCATTTGATTCACTCAAGTTTGGATCAGCTGGTCCTCTTCTACTTGGTACCAATACCGGAGTGACCCCATCTGCTTCGAAGCCAGAACCTTTTTGATACAAGGTCCAAGGAGTCTGCCATCTCTTAGTTTTTCTTATGAATTTATCAACGGCAGCAGTACCTGTGAACTTCAATCCCTCAATACCCGGGATTTTGATTTCCAAGTTACCAGTTGTCTGAATATAGTCACGTGTATCTCGGTCGTAGCCAGTTTGACTGGTAGTAACCACCACAGGATTCTGACCATTTTCGATATCTGGACCTGGCTTACCATTTGGCCAGAATGCAGGCTGATTTGGCTTACCTCTCATTTGCATACGGAAGATGGCTGCAGCACTTACGGTAGGGTAAAATCTGAATTCTTCTCTTGCCATTACACCCAAGCCTACCTTCATGTACTTGTTAATATTAGCGTCCACGTTTATACGCAAATCATATTGCTTATATCCAGTAGCTGCATCGTTGTAGTATGCATCCTGATTCTGATAGCCTAAGGAGGTCAAATACTTTACGTTTTCATTACCGCCTACTAGCTGTAGATTGTATCTGCTTTGTGGAGACCAAGTTTTGAGCGTTTCACCATACCAATCTGTATTTGGATAGTTCCAAGGATCTGATCCATCTTTGTATTTTTCGATTTGGGCTGGTGAATAAGGGGCTGTTCTTACTTGACCATTTGGTCTAGTGTAAAGTCCACTTGTGTTGTAAGCCTCGTTTGCTCCTGCCCACTCAGAAGTTGGAAGCTCGTAGATATTTAGTCTATTCAGTGCAGTAGCATACTCTGCTGCATCTGCCAGTTCTGGTAACAATGCCGGCTGTGCAAATCCCTGATTCACTTGAAAAGTCAACTCAGGTACTCCTGTAGAGCCTCTTTTAGTGGTCACCAGAATTACACCGTTGGCAGCTCTAGATCCGTAAATCGCAGCTGATGCATCCTTCAGTACAGAGATACTTTCGATGTCATTTGGATTCAAACGCTCCAAACCACCATCTCGTGCAGGGATACCGTCGATCACGACCAGTGCTGTATTGTTACCAAGAGAGTTGGATCCACGGATTCTGATTCCTGATCCATCATTTCCTGGCTCACCACTTCGATTTACAGCTACTACACCTGACATACGACCTGCAATCGAGTTTGATAAGTTCATAGCTGGAGACTTGACCAGTTCGGAGCCTTTTACAGTAGCTACAGAACCTGTTATGGTTTCCTTCTTCTGCATTCCGTAACCCACGATAATAACCTCTTCTAAAGATTTTGTGTCAGGCAATAAAGTAAGGTTAAATAGCGTCCTGTCCCCTACGGAAATTTCGAGAGGAGTAAAACCTATAAATGACAACACCAATACATCTGATGATCCAGATAGGCTAAGTGCAAATTTTCCGTCAATGTCAGTGACGGTACCATTGGTGGTGCCTTTCACTACTATTGACGCACCGGGGAGAGGCAGATTGTCCTCTCCAGAAATCACCACACCAGACACCTCTCTGGTCTGTGCGAATAATGTGCTAATCAGTCCCAGACATAAAAGCAATGTCATACTGAATAGCTTTAAATTAGTAAAGTTTCTCATCGGCATACGGGTTCATTGTTGATTGATAAAATTTAACATTTTGAATGTACACCATTTCATTTGTAAAAAAACAATAATTATTTTTTTACAAAACCAATTTGATTGCAATGTGTATTTAATGAAACTATATAATTAATGTTTTCAAACAGTACTTTTTTGTGGATTATTAAGCAGTTGACAGAATAAGGCAAGATTTGTGGATTCTAAAAAATTAAAGCCTATTCCAACTTCCATCACAATGGCCTATCATAACCGATTTACCACTTCTTTTTTTGGTAGTCGTATTGACCACATACCCCTCAAATCTTCAGCTTTGTAACCTACAGTTTTATCATCTGGGTAGCGCATATTAATTTCTTCCAGTGTTTTTGCATCTATATCTTGGCTTGGGTCACCATAAAAACTCAGACAAAAACCTTCTGGGGTGACTATAGCTTTGGTAAATAGCAATACGTCACCATTCTCGATTTTTTGAATACTGGGATCACTTTTTATACCATTTTCAGCATTGTATTTATATGCATCCAGTAAAGGAAGTTCATATTCTGTGGGTTTATCTTCAGGATTCCTGTAGCTATTTGATACCCTTCTAATATCTACATTATATTTTTCACTCACCTCTTTCAAAATTTGAGTAACCTTCCCATTGCAAAATTCTACGGCTCCATCTACTCCTTTGTCTTCTATAGCTTTTTGTAGGTTGGATGTGAGTTGAGCCTGTACTTCAGCAGCAATCGAATTGCCCCAGACCGTGGCTTCTTGTACGATTTCAAAATCTGAAAGCTTTTTCACTTCCATCTTCTCATTGACGGCATCAAATACTTCCTTTGACACTCTTTCTTGGGGTCCACATGCACAAAGCGCAAGTATAAGTATTAAATATATCTTAGTGTTTCTCATAGTATGAACAAGTTTTATTCTTAATAAAGCTACAAATCCTAGCTCAAATAAGTATTCAATCTGCAAACATTGCTGAAGTATTGAACTAATTTATTCCTTTGTAAAGCACCAAAATCATGTATTTTTGTTTACATCTTTAAATTGAGTAAATGCAAAAATTTCCAGTTGTTACTTTGCTTTGTTTTTTTCTTTGTCTATCAGGCTTCGCTCAGACCTGGACTAGAATGCAGAGCTGGGGCTTGGATTTTGAATCCATTGACTGGATTAATGGAAACCTCGGGTTTATTGTGGGGGAAAGAATTATCCTTCGCAGTACTGATGGGGGAATATCTTGGGAGGAAATACCCTTTACGTTTACAGGAAAGCTGAGAGACGTAGACTTCTTAAACACCACAACTGGAGTGGCCGTAGGTGAAAACGGTATGATCTACTTGACTCAAGATGGTGGAACTACTTGGTCAAAAATAAATTCCAATACTAACAGCGAGCTGATTAGCGTATCATTTTTCTCAGAAAGCAATCTTTATGCGGTAGGAAAATCAGGAACTATTTTAGCTTCATTGACAGGGGGTGAAAGCTGGTTTTCCGTGAATTCGGGGACTAACGAATCACTAAATGACATCTATTTCACATCTCCAGATACTGCATTTATTGCTGGAGACAAAGGGAAAATTTTACGAAGTATCAATGGTGGAAAGCTATGGACTTCACTAAATTCTGGCCAAACGTCGAACTTTAACGGGATTGCTTTCTCCAATTCCAAAATAGGATATACAGCAGGCGCACAGGGAACTATATTAAAGACTATTGATGGAGGAGAATCCTGGATAAAGTTAAATTCTACGGTCTCAACAGTACTGAATAAAGTCGCTATTTCGCCACTAGACCCTAGAATCATTGTAATTGTGGGAGAATCCGCTGCCGCGCTTCGATCCACTAATTCAGGTGCAAGCTTTTCTAAGATTAATCTAGGAACAACTGCCCCCGGAGCACTATCAAATTTATCCTTCAAACCCGCCACCGCTCAATTGTTTGCCGTTGGTCCAATTGGAAACTTAATTAGCTCAAGCAATTCGGGAGCGAGCTATTCAAAGCGGCTAATCGGAATTAGAAACAACCTGACTGAGACAGATTTTAAAACTGATCGTTTCGGATTTATTTCAGGGGAACGAGGGGAGCTTTTTGTAACTAGCAATGGAGCAATTTCCTTGATCAGAAGACCTATTCCTGAGCAAATTAGAATCACGACTATTGACTTTTGGAACACGGGATTTGGGTACTTATCAGGAGAATCTGGCAAAATGTATCGTACTGGAAACTCTGGTAAGAATTGGGTAGCTGTACCAGCACAGACCTTGCAAACCATTAATGGATTTTACCTTTTTGCGCCGTCAGTAGCCTATATATCAGGAAATAATGGCTACATAGCCAGATCTTTTGATTCAGGGGCGTCGTGGGACAGTAATATCCAAACCAATACCAGCCAGAATCTAAAGGATATCACATTCTTCGATTTCCAGGTAGGATTTGCAATGGGAGACAATGGTCAGATCAGTTGGTCAAACGGTGGAAATAGCTGGGATAACCTCCCAAAAATCACTACTGAAAATCTCAATGCATTAGCTAAAGTGGATTCTTCGACAGCCATAGTTGTAGGCGACAAGGGAGTAATCCTGAAATCAGAGGATAAAGCCCGGACTTGGCGTAAAATAGAAACCTCTGAAACTGAAAATTTAAACTCGGTTGATTTTTGGGATGCTTCGATCGGTTTTATCGTAGGAGACCGAGGCAAGACATTAGTCACTAATGATGGTGGTGAAACTTGGGGAGAGGTGGCCAGCGGTACGATTCGAAATTTGAACAGCGTAAGTGCCGGTACTGCTACAATCGCATTTGCTGTTGGGGACGATGGCACGATAATTAATTATGTATGCGTGCCACCGTCTGATCTCACTGGAATCGCCGGTCCACAAATCAGCTGTCTTACCATCCAGAAATATGGCATACAAGATGATCCCAATCCAGGTTCGAATATAGTTTGGAGAGTAGAGGGAGGTCAAATTCAGTCCGGTCAAGGTACCAAAGAAATAGAAGTCCTCTGGACTAGCTCAGGAAGTAAAGGCGTGTTCGTGAGTAGGAAAAATTTCTGCGGCAGCGGGGATACCTCTTTCATATCAGTCGCAGTGAGTCAAATCTCTTCAATAAATCTAGAAATTACAGGGGAAGGAAAGACCTGCGTAGGATCTACTTATAATTATACTGTCCCAGAATTTGTAGGGGTTTCTTATACGTGGTCAATTACTGGGGGAGAACTAACTGACGGACAAGGAAAATCAAAAGCAGCAATAAAGTGGACTGGCAATGGCACTCAACAAATCACTGTTATTCAGGAAAATACTTGCGGCAAATCTGAGCCAATTCAGAAAACGATAAACGTCAGCAGCGCCCCTTTGCAACCTGGACCTATCGAAGGAAGTGCTATTGTAGCGCTTGGCCTTCAATCCTATGAAGTTCCTAACGAGCCCGAGGTGAACTTTAGATGGGAACTTTCAGGAGGAGGAGTAATACAGCAAGGTCAGGGTTCAAGTCGAGTAATTATAAATTGGCAAACTGAAAGTGAACAAATTATAAAAGTAACCCCCCAAAATGAATGTAATGATGGACAATCAAGGATACTTGCAGTCAAAATAAATCTCATAACCCACCTACCGGAAGAATTGGAAACTGGGGTAAAAATCTATCCTAATCCGTCTTCTGGTAAAGTTTATATTGAATTAAAAGACCCAAAAATTTGGAAAGTGATTCGATTGATCAACTCCCTCGGTCAAGTTATTCAAGATGTTGAATTAGGTCTTCTTCAACAGAAAATTGAGTTTGAAAACCTCAACACTGGCTTTTACATCATCCAGTTACAGAACAGAAACGAGGTGAAACAATTCAAGGTAATTGTGAAGAAGTAAGCGGAAAAGGAGACAGAAATTACTCTTCGCCTTTGATCATTACATATTGAAAGATATCACCAACAACTCCATTTTTGACAAATGCCTTTTTCAATATGGCTTCTGCAATGAATCCCGCTTTTTCTAAGACACTCATTGATGGGCCATTGAAATCGTAAACCTGAGCGAAAATTCGCTGAATATCGAATTTCTGAAAAATGTAATTGGAATAAATTTTGACTGACTCAGTCGCAATTCCCTTTCCCCAAAGGGGTTGAGCTACCCAAAACTCCATTTCCATGTTGGTTCGAAGTTCATCTTTGCCTCGTGTGGCACCAATTGTTCCAGCTAGCTTTCCATCAATTTCAATTGCAAAATTTTGGGGAGGATTGAATTTTTGATTGTGTTCAATCCAGTGTCTGGCATCGTGAATGGTGTAAGGCTGGGGATAGCTATCTTTCAGGTACATTGCGATTTTGGGATTGTTCGCAAGAGGATATAGCTGGTGGAAATGAGCTTCACTCCAGCTCACTAAATTAATTTTTCGTTCTCCTCTAATAATCATAAAAGTGTAAAGGTCAAAAGGTCAACAAATGGGAAAAGAAATAGTAGGGGTGTACTAAGAATACTACAAATTCTAGACCTAATTTTCAATCCCGCTTGTTTGCATTTTTTCCAAGTTTTCTGCAAATCTCAAAGCAGAGATAAAATCACCAATTTGGCCGTCCATTACTTCGGGAAGATTATACACGGTTTTATTAATTCGGTGATCTGTAACTCGGGATTGAGGGTAATTGTAAGTTCTGATTTTATCAGATCGATCCCCGCTACCCACCATGGATTTTCGCTGAGCTCCTACCGCATCGTTATGCTTAGCCAATTCGATTTCGTAAAGTCGGGATCTAAGCACTTTCAGCGCCTTTTCAAAATTTTTAATTTGGGATTTTTCATCTTGGCAGGTAACAATCATTCCTGTGGGAATATAAGTCAGTCGTACTGCTGAATAGGTCGTATTCACCGATTGACCACCCGGACCGGATGAGCAATACGTATCTTTTCTCACATCGTTCATATCAATATTCACCTCCACCTCATCCATTTCAGGAAGTACTGCTATTGAGGCAGCAGAAGTATGGACTCTTCCCTGAGACTCTGTAGCGGGGACACGCTGTACCCTGTGTACACCGGATTCATATTTCATCATGCCGTAGACATCCGCTCCGGATACTGTAGAAATGATTTCTTTATAACCGCCAGCTGAGCCAAAAGTCAAATCGAGCACAGTCAGTTTCCAGCCTTGCACTTCGCAAAAACGTTGATACATCCGAAATAAATCCCCTGCAAAGATAGAGGCTTCATCTCCTCCTGCACCACCTCGGATTTCAAGTATACAGTCTTTAGAATCATTTGGATCATTCGGAATCAAAAGCTGCTTAAGCTCTTCCTCCAATTCTATTTTCCGTGGCCTGAGCTCATCTAATTCAGCTTTAGCCATTTCACGAAATTCAGCGTCCTTTTCAGTATCTAATATTTCTTTTGAATTAGCCAAATTCTGAATCACTAGGTCATACTCATCATAGACCTTGACAATCTTTTCTAGGTCTTTATATTCCTTATTCAGCTTGGCATACTTACTCATATCTGCCATAGATTCCGGCATTATAATTAATTGACCTACTTCCTCAAATCGCTCTTTAATAGCTTTTAGTTTATCCAGCATAGTTTTCTCTTTGCTTTACAAAAATACGGAAATTTATCCGTCAAGGGATAGTTACCTATTGACATATCATCGGATTTGATCAATCATGCAGTCAAATATGCTGAGTATGATTAGAAATATAAGGCTATCAAATTGATAGCCTTATATTTTATTCCACTGTTACAGATTTAGCCAAGTTTCTTGGTTGATCCACATTGCAGCCTCGCATCACAGCGATATGATAGGAGAGCAACTGAAGTGGTATCACAGCCACCAAAGGTGTCAATGCCTCATCTGTAGCTGGTATTTCAATAACGTGATCAGCTAATGCTTTTACCTGCGTGTCACCTTCGGTGACGACAGCAATTACTTTTCCTTTTCTTGCCTTTACTTCCTGGATATTGCTAACCACTTTTTCATACGAACTATCTTGCGTTGCGATAAAGACAACTGGCATCTCCTCATCAATCAAAGCGATTGGACCATGTTTCATCTCAGCAGCAGGATAGCCTTCAGCATGGATATACGAAATCTCTTTTAACTTCAATGCCCCTTCAAGGGCTACCGGGAAATTGTAACCCCTTCCAAGGTAAAGTGCATTTCTAACATCTTTGTATTCGTTTGCAATAAATTTGATCGCCTCATTACTTTCCAGTGCTTTTTGTACCTTCCCAGGGATAGCCTCAAGCTCATATAAAAGTTGAATGTATCTGCTTTCCGGAAGAGTTCCTCTTTGATATCCCAGTTTCAAAGCCATCATAGCAAGTACTGAAATTTGCGCTGTAAATGCTTTTGTAGACGCTACCCCAATTTCCGGACCAGCATGAGTGTAAGATCCTGCATGAGTAGTTCTCGGGATCGAAGACCCAACCACATTACATACACCAAAAATGGTTGCCCCCTTTGACTTTGCCAATTCAATGGCAGCCAATGTATCAGCAGTTTCACCTGATTGAGAGATCGCGATGATAAAATCTTTCTCACTAATCACAGGATTACGATATCTGAACTCCGAAGCGTATTCCACCTCTACCGGTACTCTTGCAAACTCCTCAAATAAGTATTCAGCCACTAGTCCTGCATGCCAGGAAGTTCCACATGCAGTGATCGTAATCCGCTCTGCATTTTGAAATTTATTCATATAATCTCGAAGACCGCCTAAAACTAATCTACCAGATTTAGCATCTAATCGTCCTCGAAGACAGTCTGCAATGGATTTGGGTTGCTCATAGATTTCCTTAAGCATGAAGTGCTCGTATCCACCCTTTTCGATTGCTTCCAGTTCCATTTCCAATTGGATAATATATGGACTGGTTTCTACGTTTTCGATAGTTTTTACCTGAAGACGGTTATTCCGAATCACTGCAATCTCGTAGTCATCGAGGTAAATTACTTTGTTCGTGTATTCAATAATTGGAGTGGCATCAGAGGCCAAAAAATATTCATCCTCCCCAACTCCAATCACGAGTGGAGACCCTTTTCTGGCAGCAATCAGGGTATCTGGCTCTTCTTTATTAATCAGTACTATTGCATATGCTCCGACTACTTTATGCAGTGCCAGTCGAAGTGCTTCTTCTAGACTACAGTGGTTGTTCAGATGAATATCTTCGATAAACTTGATGAAAACCTCTGTATCGGTTTGGGATTGGAAAGTATAACCCTTAATCTCCAAGTCTTTTTTGAGTACTTCATAATTCTCGATGATTCCATTGTGAATTATTGCGAACTTCTCTGAAGAAGAGTAATGGGGATGGGCATTAGTATCATTTGGTTCACCGTGAGTAGCCCAGCGCGTATGCCCAATTCCTATCTTGGAAGTCAAATTAGGAATTGTTTCCAAATGCTTTTCCAATTCAGATACTTTACCTTTCTTTTTGTAGACACTTAATCCATTGTTATCCAACAGCGCTACACCTGCGCTATCATAACCCCTATACTCTAATCTTCTCAATCCTTTGATGATGATTGGCAAAGCTTCTTGCTGGCCAACATAAGCAACAATTCCACACATATAGAAAAACCTTTTAGCTTAAAACATACTTACACAAAGAAACAGGATTCATACCAAAAAAAATAACCCACTTCCTTAAAATTAGGAAATGGGTAAAATACACTTTTTCGAAAACGATTCTACTACCTGATTTTCGAGTAAATAATTTTAACTTTTACTTTATTTTTATCAACAACAAACTGACGCAGAGATTTTTTAAAATCATCATCCTCTGAACCATTAGCAACGATACCACCATAGAAAAGCCAATCTTCCCTAATTAATGCGTTTCTGTAAATTGCGTTCATGTATGATGAAATATCCACTCGATAAACACCACTAGTTTTGTTAAAAGTTACTTGAGCCCGCCGCAGAACAGCGGGAATGGTATTTCCATTTGCATCTAATTCCACTTGTGATTGTCCGGTAATCTGAACTGCAATTGGATTTTTATCGACACTTCTTCGAATAAATTTATTTGACTGTTTGGTCATATATAAATATCCCGAAGACAATGGGTTCTGAGTTTCAGGATAACTATCTATTTTCCCTATTTCAAATTCAACTTGATTAAAAGTTACCCCAGTCAACGTATCTAAAAATTGATCGAAAGGACTTGTGTCAATTTTCAGAACCATTCCAAGGTTTGCTTTAACGCCCACTTTTTCTCCCACATCATATGCTACACCATAGTCAACAACTTTTTGAGTTGGAGTACCCAAGCGATTACTTTCAATTCCGACAAATCCCGTAGATCGACTAGTAGTGAGGGCATAAGAAATCGGGACAGTATCCCCTAAAGAATGATAATAAAAAATAAAGCCCGTATTTTGACCTTGTTGGAAACCAATTGTCGTGTTATCGCCTGCTCTTGATTTGATTGCTATACCCGGTAAATAATCACGAAACGTGAAAAGATTACTAAAAACTGTTCTTTTGACCAGAAGGTCGAAAATCTCTTCTGCAAATTCAGGGATTACTTTGATTTGAATTGTAGTGTCTTTGGTATCCCCAAATATTACTTCTCCAGAAGCTATGGGTGCCGCATTAAATCTAAGCTTATCAAAATTATAATATGTCGTGTCAAGTATCTGCTCTTCTAATCGGTGAACTGAATAAAATTTCTTTTTATCCAAAGCGACTCCGTTGACACTAATTACATCAATCAAGAAAATAGCACTGTCATAAATTGACTGACTGGTAGGGAGAGCAGCAGTTGGATTAAATGATAGTCTAGAATAAGATTTTGCTTCAGTAATCCCAAAGAAGCTATCCTGCTCATGACCTGCAAGTAATATTCCTCTTTTGATAGGATTTGTAGTGGTTTCAAAAGAATCCATCAAAACCACTGTAGAATTCAAGTCAAATTCTTTAGAAAATACACCAATTTGGTTGTTTCCCGGAGCTAACTCAAGCCCTACAGTGGCTGGATCACTACATGAATAATTTAGAATTGAAATGGACAATATTATCCACGATGCAAGTTTAACCGGCGAGATTAGTATATATCTCGTAAAGCTCTTCATGAGCTTGCTCTTCTCCTTCTGATTCAATATTGATTTCAAACTTTCTATCTTTTGAGAAACCCTCGATTAGTTGGTTTAATTCTGCGGAAACTTCACCGCCTTTGACTATCAAGTCGGCATATTCCATACCCATCTTAATAAATCCTGTGTAATCTTTGCTCATCAAAGGTGCTAAAATAGCGTCATCTATATCCACCATCTTAACCTTGTTTAACAAGTCATCGCCAAATGTATGAGAAAATCCATTGTTGTAGACTGCAAAAACAGATTTTGTATTTTTAAAGAGTGGTTCATTCTTATAAGTAGTCTTTAAATACATTGGAATTAAGCTAGTCATCCAGTCATTACAATGTACAATATCCGGTGCCCAGCCTAATTTTTTGACTGTTTCTATCACCCCCTTACAGAAGAAGATTGCGCGCTCATCGTTATCTTCATAAAATTTCTTATGCTTATCATGAAAAACATGCTTTCTTTGAAAGTAGTCCTCATTATCAATAAAATACACCTGCATTTTTGCATTAGGAATGGAAGCAACTTTGATCACCAAAGGCTTTTCTTCATCTCCAACTGCAATATTGATTCCTGATAATCTTACGACTTCATGTAGTCTATTCTTTCGCTCGTTGATTAAGCCGAATCTCGGAACCAAAATTCTTATTTCCATTCCTCGCTCCTGCATTGCTTGTGGTAAGGCTCTTAAAAAGTTCGCAACTTGGGAAGTTTCTAGAAAAGGATTGATTTCACTTGCAACGTAGAGAATACGTAGATTAGACATAATTGTCGGATTTTAAGTTTGAGGTGAAAAACAGTTCTACAAATGTAGTAAAAAAATAGCAAAAATCTCTTGTTATTCTGAATATTAACATAATTTTGCGACTGTTTATCCATTTACTATCCTGATCATCTGTTACACATACTTACAAAGGACATTTGGGAAGAAATCTGGCTCCAAGCGATCAAAACAGATAAAAAAATTGGTTTTGTTCCAACTATGGGTGCCTTGCACAGTGGGCATTTCGAGTTAATAAGGGCTTCAAAATCACGTTGTGATCTTACCGTTGTATCTATATTTGTGAACCCCACTCAATTCAGTAAGTCTGCGGATTTTAAAAACTACCCAAATACACTAGTTGCGGATTTAGAGCTATTAAGACAAGAAAAAGTTGATGTAATCTACACGCCAAGTGTAGAAGAAATTTATGGCGAATCACATGAAATCCATTTATCATTTGGGGATTTGGAAACCAATCTAGAAGGGTCCTTTCGTCCCGGACATTTCAATGGAGTAGGAACAGTAGTCTCGAAGCTATTCAATATCATTAGGCCTCACGTTTCATTTTTTGGGCAAAAAGATCTACAGCAGGTAGCAATCATCAAGAGATTGGTGCAAGCCCTATCTTTTCAACTGGATCTAGTAATTGTGCCTACAAAACGGGAAGCTGACGGGTTGGCGATGTCTTCCAGAAATCTAATGCTCTCTGCTACAGAACGGGCAGCTTCAATAATTATTTTTGCATCATTATGCAAAGCCAAAAAGGAACTTATTGAAGGAAAAGTTTGGTTTGAAGTCCGAAAAGAAATAGTCGGAATTTTTGAGGCAAATCAATTTTCAAAACTCGAATATTTAGAACTAATCAATCCTGATACCTTCGACATTCAGGCTGACCTTAGCCACAATTTAAAGTCAGCTATTTGTCTGGCTGCTTATCTTGGAGAAATTAGGTTGATTGATAACATCTCGATAAATCCTTAATATTCAGGCAAAATTAAACCAATGCAAATCCAGCTATTAAAGTCAAAAATTCACAGGGTGAAAATCACTCAGGCAGAGTTGAATTATGTAGGATCAATTACGATCGATGAAGAGCTAATGATTGCTGCTAATCTAATCGAAAACGAAAAAGTACAAATCGTCAATGTAAATAATGGCGAACGACTAGAGACCTATGTAATCAAAGGGGAAAGAGGATCTGGTAAAGTATGCCTAAACGGGCCAGCAGCGCGAAAAGCACAGGTAGGCGACATCGTCATTATCATCTCATATGCGGGAATGGAGCTTGAAGAAGCTAAGCAATTCAAGCCTAAACTGGTCTTCCCTGATGAGCAAAACAAACTGATATAATGATTAAAAAAAAACTAAAGCAAATTATCCAGCTAACAATTTCACTAGGAATTGCAGGCTGGATTTTTTGGTTTTTATACAGAGACGTTCCCATGAACAGTCTAATCGATCAACTCAAGTCAAGTAATTGGTTTTGGATCTCAAGTTCTTTAACGATTTCTCTTTGCGGCTATTGGCTGAGAGGCTGGCGTTGGAGTCTGTTGATTCAAGAGGACGATGGTATAAAAGTAAGGCCTAATCGGGCCTATCATGCGGTAATGGTGGGCTATCTAGTGAACCTGCTCCTACCTAGAGCTGGGGAAGTTGCACGTTGCGGAGTTTTGACTCGTACCAACGGAATATCGCTTGGACATTTATTTGGAACAGTAATCGTAGAACGCAGTGTGGATATGATTTTTTTGATCGCGACCATATTTCTGGCCTTTTTTGTGGAAAATGAATTATTTTTAAATCTGGCAAATGAATTGATAAATTTAAAGTCGTTAGGTGCTGGAATTCTTTCGAACCTCCCAATTGCCGCAGGTATATTGACCATTTTAATTCTTTTCATCTACCTGATTTTTAGAAGATTCAAAGATCATTCGCTGGTCAATAAAGTCCAGCATTTTTTTCGTGAAATTGGAGGAGGTCTTGGTTCAATTAGAAAATTGCGAAATCCAATAGGATTTGTAATAAGCTCAATAACACTCTGGGTCATTTATTTCTTAACCATGTATACTATTTCTTTGGGAATCGAGAGTACTGCCAATTTGTCCTTGAACGAAGTGCTCTTAGTGATGGTAATGGGAAGTATTGGCATGATTGCACCTGTTCAGGGCGGCATTGGTACCTTTCATGCACTTGTGGCTTTTATTTTGATACAATTTGGGATACCCGAACAAGACGGGAAAATCTTTGCAGCAATCATTCATGGCTCACAAGTTTTCCTTATAATTCTCGCTGGACTGATCAGTTGGGTAATTCTCTTGAGAATTCCTGCTTGGAAAAAACTTGTTGAGGTTTAACTTCGTTACCTAATCGTTAAATAAAAATCAGATATGATCATAGTAATCTTTATAGTCTTTGCATTAGCTGGCTTTTTGGTCAATAAGACTTTGAAAAGCAAGTTTAAAAAGTATTCCGAGACGCCCCTGAAAGCAAATCTTTCCGGTGCAGAAATCGCTAAGTTAATGTTGGCGGATAATAACATCACAGACGTTGATGTTTTATCTGTGGAAGGTCAATTAAGCGACCATTATAATCCACAAAACAGAACAGTAAATCTTAGCCCTGATGTGTATTATGGTAGGAATGCTTCTGCGGCGGCAGTAGCGGCTCACGAATGCGGCCACGCGATACAACATGCAACATCCTACACTTGGTTGAATTTGAGATCTACGCTAGTTCCAATCCAAAACAGTGCTGGCAAAATCTTAAATATAGTGTTGATCGCTTCACTTCTAGGTGGATTCGCATTAGGCCTTCCTTATGAACTCGTTGGATACATCGTAGTCAGTGCCTATGGAATTATAACCTTGTTCACTTTAGTGACACTTCCAGTAGAATTTGATGCCAGTAATCGAGCACTTGCTTGGATAAAAACACGAGACATAGTCACACAAGATGAATATGCCATGTCCAAAGACGCATTAAAGTGGGCTGCAATGACCTATGTCGTTGCTGCGCTTGCAGCTTTGGCAACTTTGGCCTATTACGTTTTCGTCTTTTTTGGAAATCGGGATTGATCCATGTCAAATAAAAATGTTGAAGAGGGGCTAAGTATAGCCCCTCTTCTTTTTTTGGTATAAATTCCAAAGCAATTTATACCAAAAAAATTAAAATATGAATTTCCAATTAACTGAAGAGCATCTGGCAGTCCAAGATGCGGCAAGAGAATTTGCCAATACGGAGCTACTTCCCGGAGTAATCGAGCGGGATTCAGAAGCGAAATTTCCTAAAGAGCAAGTTCATAAGATGGGTGAACTTGGATTTATGGGAATGATGGTGAAACCGGAATACAATGGAGGTGGAATGGATACTGTGTCTTATGTACTGGCAATGGAAGAATTATCCAAAATTGATGCTTCAGCATCCGTATGTATGTCAGTAAATAATTCTTTGGTATGCTGGGGTTTGGAGAAATATGGATCCTCCGCTCAAAAAGAGAAGTACTTGAAGCCTCTTGCTAGCGGCGAGATTTTGGGTGCGTTCTGCCTTTCTGAGCCAGAAGCTGGTTCTGACGCTACTTCCCAGCAGACTTCAGCTGAACTCAATGGAGATCATTATATCCTCAACGGGACTAAAAACTGGATCACGAATGGATCTTCAGCAAGTATTTATTTAGTGATCGCTCAAACTGACTCGAGTAAAGGTCACAAAGGAATCTCAGTATTTATTTTAGAGCGAGGTGGAGAAGGTTTTATAGTTGGAAAAAAAGAAGATAAACTTGGGATTCGTGGTTCGGATACTCATTCTCTGATGTTCACAGACGTTAAAGTTCCATTAGAAAATCGAATCGGGGATGAAGGATTTGGATTTACCTTTGCAATGGAAACCCTTAATGGGGGCAGAATCGGAATAGCTGCCCAAGCCTTAGGAATTGCAGCTGGAGCTTACGAGTTGGCACTGGCTTATTCTAAAGAGCGAAAAGCATTTGGAAAACCTATTAGCCAACATCAGGCGATTCAATTTAAACTTGCCGATATGGCTACATCAATTGAAGCTGCCCGACTTCTAGTATACAAAGCGGCTTGGCTGAAAGATCAGGGAAAGGACTATTCTCATGCGTCAGCCATGGCAAAATTATTTGCCTCCCAGGTAGCAATGGATGTGACAATTGAAGCAGTACAAGTACTTGGCGGTTATGGGTATGTCAAGGAATACCATGTAGAACGATTAATGCGAGACGCAAAAATCACCCAAATCTACGAGGGAACTTCAGAAATTCAGAAAATAGTGATATCCAGAGGGATTTTGAAATGAATTAATTGATAAATCAAAAGGGTATAATTCCTATTGTTTATACCCTTTTTTTATTTTATTAACTCAGAAATGCGATAAAGTTATGTTTTATGATTAGAAAAATCATAGTTTTGAAAACTAATCATATGTCAACTTATTCATGGAATATTACAACAAAATCATTGAGTCGGTAAATGTAAGATTCATACGGGGAAACAATTATAAAATCGAAAAACCGTTTACCGTAAAAGATTTTAAAGAGGCAGATAATACCCTGGTATTACTCCATCATGGTACTTTGAAATATGGCGATGATCAAGAACTACTCAATGAAGGAGAAGTTCTTTTTTTACCGGCTGACCGAAAAACCAAGCTTACCCTAGGAAGTAGTCTCAAGAAAACCGAATTATCGAATCAACTTTTTAAAGAAAATAAGAAGAAATATCTGCAAAATCTGTCGTTCAAGGACATCCAAATAACTGAGGAAGATTGTATTTCCATGGTGAGTTTTGACTCAAGGGTATTTGACGTGATGAATTTTTTTAATTCGTTGGATATCCCTCCCTTTATTATACGCTTCAATGATCGTCTTACTACAATTATCGAAGACCTGATGAAAGAGGTAGAAGTAAGCAATGTGGGTAAAGAACGTATCCTCAAATGTGAAACAGAAATTCTTGTTATTGAACTTCTTCGTCACATACTCAAAAATCGCTTATTTTTGGAAGAGCTATCCACTAATGCCACCTATTTTAAGGATCCAAGGTTGGTAGATTTGTTCAACTTTGTAAAAGCCAACATTGGGGGGGACCTATCAAACAAGGTTCTGGCACAAATAGCCAACGTATCCGAAGATTACGTCGGACAGTATTTCAAGATGCTCACAGGTATCAATCCACAGGATTACATCGAATACCAGCGGATGGAAAATGCAGTAGAACTACTTCGTACTTCAAAAAAATCTATCAGAGATATTGCTAAAGAGGTAGGCTACAAGGATACTGCATATTTCTGTAGAAGATTCAAGATGATGTATGGTGTTCCGGCCGGGAAGATGAGAAGAAGAGAGTCACTAATCAATGTGTAATGATCGATTTATTTCCGATTTGAATTCCAATGCCTCAACCAAAAAGTTGGGGTCTTTTTCTATACTATTTCCTAAGACAAGCAAGTCAGCTCCAGCCATAAAAGCAACTTTTAATTTTTCTATTGAATCAATTCCTCCACCTACAATCAAGGGATGTTTAATACATTCTCGAACCTCACAAATAACTTCAGAGGAAACTGGCACTTTGGAACCGCTACCCGCATCCAAAAAAAAGAACTTCATTCCTAATAATTGACCTGCCAATGCTGTTGCCCGCGCCAGTTTAGGTTTGGAATTAGGTATCGGAGTTGTTTGGCTAATGTATTGGACACTAGTCATCTCATGCTCATTGATAAGTAAATAACCTGTTGGCAATACCTCCAAACCCATCTCTTGAATAATCGGCGCTGCAGTTACTTGCTGACCAATCAGAAATTCAGGATTTCTTCCTGATATAAGTGATAGAAATAAAATAGCATCTGCATGATGGGTAAGTTGACACTGTGAGCCTGGGAAGATTACAACCGGAATATCTTCGGCAAGTTCTTTTAACGCAATCACAACCTCTTCAAAATTACCCCTTTCCAACTGACTTCCACCTACCAAAATCAGATCTAAATTGCTTTTTCGTACCCATGAAAAAGTATCGGTCATTGTCTTAGAATCAGCGATTTTGTCAGGATCTATAAGCCAAGCAATCCCCTTTTTGCCGGAAGAATGAAGAAACTTAAGAAGCTTACTTACCTTCTTTTGGCGACTTAGCATCTTCCTCCGATAATGTAGCTGGGCTAGAAAAGAACTTTTCTTTAGCAAAAGCGAGTCCTATCACTAGTAATCGCTCGCTGATCATAGGCCAAAATCCAATTCTTTGTGATGAGGTTAGCTTTTTTTCTAGATTTTTGCTCAATAAACCTTCTCGCTCCAAGACCTCCATGGCACGTTCTGTTTCACTGATTTTTTTCTTCCGAATTGCATATACTACAGCGAATGTCAATAGGCCCCCAGCTAAAACTAAGCCTCCTACCCCTAACCAATCCTTGGAATCTTCTTTAAAAAGTTGCAATTGTTTCATCAAAGTCTGCTCGAGTTCTTCCGATTTTTTCTCCAGATCATTTTTCATCGTTCTTTGTTCTATTTCTCCTATTAAAAATAAGTTTCCTCAGGCCTACCTCGACTCCCCGTTGGAAATTATCAGAATCCTTGACAAAGTATACAACCACAAATACTGTCAAATAAAATCCTCCAACTATTAAAAATCCCATGTACAGAGAATTAGTTAATTGAGTCATAAAGAAGGCTAAGGAAAAACTTAAAAACAAAAGAGTTAAAAGTCCTACTGATAGCATCAATGACAAAATAACAATTCTAAATATAATTGAGATAAAGTATTCCTGAATCTCATTCCTCACCAATTTAACTTTAGTCTCAAGGATCTCCTTTATTGTATTTACTATTTCACCTATTTTCACCATCCTAGAACTTTATATAAAAATTGTACTTCAATATAGCCTAAATGAAAGGATCAAAAAAATTAGTCTACCGGAACAAACGTGTCTTCTTCGTAAAACTTAAAGCGCATCACCGATTCCAATGCTAGTCTGATAGCAGTATTTATTGGATATTGCTGTGCAAGAGGGTCATCTATTTCTTGTATTAATTGGTAGTACTTCGAAGCTAAAGGGACTTCAAGGTCACTATTTATTCGCAGCGAAGTTTCTGTAAATTGTTCCAGCTTCTCATTTTTCAATTTTTTGCAAATGATCAATTCTTTAACTCCATACTTATTCTTTCGAGCAGTAGCGGCAAAGAGCCTACAGATCATTCCTCGATTCGCATAGTTGGTGCAATAGCCATTCTTACCATCTATACTGTGCGCACGATAGGCAATACAGTTTTTATTTTCTTTTTCCGAATCCAAAAGAGTCAAAATAGTATCTCCAAGCCCTTTATTGAAAAAATCAAAGGCTAAGGGAAGAAATTCTAAAGGAGAAGCCGAGACCTCAGGATTCGCACAGCAAGCGCCACATCCAGCGATACATCCTAGACCACTTTGTTCAGCAAATTGCTTAGACTCTGAATTAAGTTTCTTAAATAAAATCATTACTGCCTGAGATTTTTCGGCGAGATTCATAGTGCTTATTTTTGACAAAAGTACGTCTTTGAATAGTCGATTGACTCTAAATAAATCTATTTTTTTTATATTGAACCTCAGATATTTAGCACTTTGAGCTTTATTCTAGCGTCAATTTCTTCTCTACTAGGCTACATACATCGTTTATTAAACTGTAAATTAAATTTTTATGAGCAATAAAGAAGAAGAAAAAGCAGAAGAAAGAATTCGAAGTGCCTTTAAGGAACGGAATTGGAACGAAATCAAGAGTGCGGATTCTTGGGCAATTTTCAAGGTAATGTCGGAATTTGTCACCGGATTTGAAAAGCTTTCAAAAATTGGCCCCTGTGTTTCACTCTTTGGTTCAGCTCGAACCCCCAGGGATCACAAACATTATAAAATGGCAGAAGAAATCGCAGCCAAACTGGTTAGGCATGGCTATGGAGTAATTACTGGTGGCGGTCCGGGGATCATGGAAGCGGGAAATAAGGGAGCTTATTCTGAGGGAGGGAAATCCGTCGGATTAAATATTGAACTGCCTTTTGAGCAATTCAACAACATCTATATAGATCGTGATAAAATAATGTCTTTCGATTATTTTTTCGTTAGGAAAGTCATGTTTGTCAAGTATTCACAAGGATTTGTAGTGTTGCCAGGGGGATTTGGCACCATGGATGAATTATTTGAAGCCTTGACTCTAATCCAGACAAATAAAATAGGGAAATTCCCGATTGTCTTAGTTGGTAAGTCCTACTGGCAAGGACTCATAGATTGGATTAGGAGTACATTACTAAGTCATCATTACATCAAAGAGGAGGATTTAGATCTGTTTTGTGTCGTAGACGATGCGACTGAGGCAGTAAAGGTGATCGATGAATTTTATAACAAGTATCTACTTAGTCCAAACTTCTAATGCAAAGAGGTCACCTTACTGCTCTATACGGGTTGATTTTAGTTTGTCTTTCATTGATAATTTATACACTCATGAGAAGTAATGAAAGCCAAGAAATACTGAAAGATCCTGACGAAGAAGTTCCTATCAGCACCCCCAAAACCTCATTGCGGGATTCAGTAAGGATTTTTCAACTTCCCGATTCCTTAAGTTTTGCGGGAGAGCCAGTTCCACTTTCCATAGCTGATGTGAGCGAACGTCTGGAGCGGGAATTGTATGTCAACGCCTATTGGGAATCAAATATGGTTTTGCTGATGAAACGATCAGCAAAATTTCTTCCTCAAATTGAAAGATGGTTGAAAGCAAATGAAATTCCCGATGACTTTAAGTATTTGGCGATTGCCGAATCTGGACTTTTAGATGTCGCATCACCTGCTGGAGCTCGTGGATTTTGGCAATTTATGGAGTCAACTGCTAAAGAATATGGACTTGAAGTGAATAATAATGTTGATGAACGTTACCATCTTGAAAAATCAACCAAAGCTGCCGCTGACTATTTAAGGAAAGCCTTTCAGAAATTTGGAGCTTGGACAGCTGTAGCCGCAAGCTATAATATGGGGCAGTCTGGCTTTGCCAGAAGGCAGGAAGAACAGTTGAGTACAAGCTTTTACGACCTATATCTGAATGAGGAAACAAGTAGGTATCTCTTTAGAATTCTCGCTTTCAAAATAATTTTCGAGAATCCTGCATACTTTGGGTTCCATCTAGGACCTAAAGATTATTATCAAAACCCTACATTTCATAAAATTGAGGTAATGGAAGATATCAAAAATCTCAGTTTATGGGCGAAAAAGAATAATAGCAATTACAAGGAGCTGAAAAAATACAATCCTTGGCTTAGAGATAAACAACTAAACGTAAAACGAGGCAAAAGCTATATGCTGATATTACCAGAACAAAGCCCAATTTTTCGGGAAAGCTCAGATTAAAATTCTTGTTACCGAATAATTCTCTTTCAATTTGGAACAAACCCTCCTAAATACAGATTACTATCTTTGAATCTAGCCAGACCATCACTTTCAAATTATGTACCTTCGCAGATTCTATTTGTCCACTGATTTATGAGTAACAAAATTTCTTCCCAAGAAGAATTCATCGAGATTTTTGGTGCCCGCGAGCACAACTTAAAAAACCTAGATATTAAAATCCCCCGAAACAAGCTGGTAGTAATCACTGGTTTGAGTGGGAGTGGAAAGAGTTCGCTGGCATTTGATACAATCTATGCAGAAGGCCAACGCCGCTATATGGAGAGCTTTTCTGCTTATGCTAGATCTTTTCTAGGCGGATTGGAGCGGCCTGATGTGGACAAAATCAATGGATTGTCGCCAGTTATTGCCATTGAGCAGAAAACAACGTCTAAAAATCCAAGGTCTACTGTGGGTACGGTTACTGAAATCTATGATTTCATGCGCTTGCTTTACGCTCGAGCAGGGGAGGCTTTTTCCTACCTGAATGGGAAAAAAATGGTTCGGCAGACAGAGGATCAAATCGTTGAGCAACTTTTCTCTAATTTTCTAAATAAAAAATTGTACATCCTTGCGCCTGTAGTGAAAGGCAGAAAAGGTCACTACCGCGAACTTTTTGAACAAATCCGGAAGATGGGATTCTCCAAGGTAAGGGTGGACGGAGTGGTCATGGAAATGGTCCCAAAGATGCAAGTAGATCGTTATAAAATACACGACATAGAGATAGTTGTAGATCGAATCGTAGCCGAAGAGTCAGATCGCTTTAGAATTACCCAATCACTAAAATCTGCTCTTCAGCACGGCAAAGGTGTCATGATGCTCCGCGATGAGGAGGGTGAAATTCACCATTTCTCCAAATATCTAATGGATCCAGAGACAGGTCTTTCCTATGAAGAACCTGCTCCTAACAGCTTTTCATTCAATAGCCCATACGGTGCCTGCCAAGTCTGCAATGGCTTGGGAATCACTGAAGAGATTACACAAGAAAGTATTATCCCAAACCCTGAATTGAGTATCACCAGAGGAGGGATAGCGCCGCTTGGTGAATACAGGGATATATGGATATTCAAAAAAATAGAGGCAATCTTAAAGCATTATAAATGCTCGATGAGCACTCCCATAAAAAATCTACCCGCAAATGTCATTGACATTTTATTGAATGGCGATAAAGTGGAATTGGCTGTGGAATCTACTAAATACCCCGGAACTAAGTGGCATACGACTTTTGAAGGGATTATAAATTTTCTACAGAAATACCAAGAAGGGAGTTCTGACAAAATTCAAGATTGGGTAGGTGAATTTACCGAGACCAAGACTTGTCCTGAATGCAATGGTTATCGACTTAAAAAAGAAGCGCTTCATATTAAGCTGGATGACACCCATATTGGTCAGCTAGCGATGATGGATATTACAGCACTCAGCGAATGGTTTGAAGGTTTAGAAAGTAGACTTTCAGATAAACAAAATATCATCGCCACTGAGGTACTTAAGGAAATTCGCAAAAGAATCGGTTTCCTACTTGATATAGGTCTGGATTACCTCTCGCTTAATAGACCGCTTCGAACCTTATCAGGAGGCGAGGCGCAACGGATTCGATTGGCTACACAGATCGGTACCCAGTTAGTCGGCGTTCTCTACATTTTAGATGAGCCCAGCATAGGATTACATCAGCGCGACAATAACAAGCTGATCAAGGCGCTTCAAAGTCTTCGCGACCTTGGAAATTCAGTCTTGGTAGTAGAGCATGACAAAGACATGATGCTCCAATCAGACTATATCCTTGACATGGGTCCCGGTGCAGGAAGACACGGTGGCCATATAGTAACCGCCGGCAACCCGCAGGAAATTTTACAATCGACAGGGGTTACCGCCAGCTATTTGAGTGGCGAACTTGGACTTACTGTGCCGACAAGTAGAAGAAAAGGCAAAAAGGGTAACCTAATATTGAAAGGTGCGAACGGTAATAACCTAAAGAATATAGATCTTAATCTTCCCTTGGGAACATTGATCTGCATCACAGGTGTATCAGGATCAGGGAAAAGTACTTTGATCCATGAAACCCTCTACCCTATTCTAAATCGAGAAATCTATCATTCTAAAAAAGATCCAATGCCTTATAAAAGCATCGACGGATTGAAGGAACTTGACAAGGTCATCGAAGTAGATCAATCACCAATAGGAAGAACTCCAAGGTCAAATCCCGCCACCTACACCGGCGTTTTTTCTGATATCCGGACTTTATTTACTGAACTTCCTGAGTCAAAAATTCGAGGCTACAAACCTGGTCGATTCTCTTTCAATGTAAAAGGAGGAAGGTGCGAAGATTGTGAAGGAGCGGGTATGAAACTTGTAGAGATGGACTTCCTCCCGGATGTACATGTCCCTTGTGAGACTTGCAAAGGAAAGCGTTACAACCGAGAAACTCTTGAAATTCGCTTTAAAGCAAAATCAATTTCAGATGTCCTGGATATGACTGTTGAGCAGGCAGTTGAATTTTTCGAATTCCAGCCCAAGATTCTTCGTAGAATCACTACACTAAACGATGTGGGATTAGGCTACATCACCCTTGGTCAGCATGCAACCACACTATCTGGAGGCGAAGCACAACGGGTAAAATTAGCAACAGAGTTATCAAAAAAAGATACTGGAAAGACATTCTATATCCTTGACGAGCCAACTACAGGATTACATTTTAAAGATATTGAATTACTTATGTTGGTCGTGCAAGGTCTGGTAGAGAAAGGGAATACTGTACTTATCATCGAGCATAATTTAGATATTATCAAAATGGCTGACTACATAGTAGACCTCGGACCTGAAGGAGGAAACAAGGGTGGTAATATCGTAGTTCAGGGGACCCCCGAGCAAGTCGCTGCACACCCGGATAGTTACACTGGAAAATTCCTTAAAGGAGAATTGAGCGCTTGATTACGGTTTAAATGAATTGATGTCCCCTTTTATCAAAATATAAAGCCTTGTCCAATTGAGTTCATTACCTTTGAAATTAATGAACAAGGAACGGTTATATTGGTTATTGCAACTAGTCGGATGGGGCAGCTTTGCTTTTTTAATCATAATTCTTGCTTATTTATCGAGTGGAGTATTAGCAGTACAAGTTTGGGCAATAATCGTACTAGCGGTATTCAACCTGATCTCTACACATTTTTTGAGATACATCGTAAAGGAGTACAGCTGGTTCAAACTAGGAATTGCCCAGCTATTGTCTCAATCGCTCTTGGCAATATTAGTGCTAAGCTTTATCAATGTAGTCGCTCAGATCCTAATAAATATTGTCTTTGGAACCTTGAGCCCTCAAGAGGATTTCCGTGTTCTGGTGATTTTGGCAAATCTCTTTCAGGCATTTCTTTTTTATATCATGTGGTCGCTGTTATACTTTTTATTTCACTTCCTGGACAATTACAATACCTCATTAAAATACGAGGCAAAAATCAACGAGATCCGTCTCAACCACCTAAAAAGCCAGCTCAATCCTCATTTCATTTTTAATGCGTTGAATAGTGTCAGAGCACTCGTGGATGAAGATCCCATAAAGGCCAAATCTGCTATTACAAGAATTTCTAATATGCTCCGTTTTTCGTTAATGATGGATAAAAAGCAAACCATCGAATTCGGAGAAGAATTAAATATCGTAAAAGACTATTTGGAGCTGGAGTCTATCCGATTTGAGGAGCGATTAAGTATATCATATATTATTGAAGACGAGTCTTTTAGCTATAGGATTCCCCCAATGATGCTTCAAACGATTGTTGAAAATGCAATTAAGCACGGCATATCGAATTTGGTAAAAGGAGGTATAATTGAAATCAAGTGTCGGGAAGGTCTAAATGATGATTTGTACATTCAGGTCAAAAATAGTGGAAAGCTAGACCAAACGCCCAGTCTTAAATCCAAAGGGTATGAAGGAAACGGACTCAGTAATACCGTTCAACGATTGAAACTGATCTATGGCGGACAGGCTAGTTTTAGAATCTTCAACACTGGTAATCAATTTGTAATCACTGAAATAAAGATTCCTAAACAAAGAACTAACTTAGAAATAATAAACTGACACCATATGCGAGCGATTGTAATAGATGATGAAAGATTAGCTCGAAAGGAGCTTATCAACCTTTTAAATCAATTAGAAACTGTAGAAGTAGTAGGAGAGGCGGTCAATGTAGATGACGCTAAAGAAAAAATCGAGCAATTAAATCCTGATGTAATCTTTTTGGACATTCAAATGCCGGAAAAAACAGGTTTTGATCTGTTGGAAGAATTAGACAATGTCCCGCACGTCATCTTCACGACTGCATATGATGAATATGCGCTTAAAGCTTTCCAAGTAAATGCCTTGGACTATCTACTCAAACCAATCGAGCCTAAGCGGCTTGAGGAGGCAATTATCAAACTTCAAAATAAAATGGAAGGTACTCAGAAGACAGAAGCCGGAGCCTCAAATTTCAATTCCAAGAAATTGAATTTGGATGACCAAGTTTTTGTCAAAGACGGTGATCGCTGTTGGTTTGTGAAACTTTCCAACGTCCGACTTTTTGAATCAGACGGCAACTATATTAAAGTGTATTTTGATAATTTCAAGCCTATGATCCATAAATCTCTTAATGCGTTGGATGAGCGATTGGATGAAAAGTCGTTTTTTCGAGCAAGTAGAAAACACATCATTAATCTAGGATGGGTGGATGGTATTGAGCCTTGGTTCAATGGAGGGCTAGTAGTCACACTTCGGGGGGGTGATAAAATTGAAGTGAGTAGAAGACAAGCAGCAAGATTCAAGGAAATGATGAGCCTTTGATATTTTCATAGTCTTAAAAAGGATTTTATATTTTCATATATATAAAAAAGCATTTGATATTGAAAATAAATTCTGTATCTAGAGCTTTATTTACGAGAGACCAACAAAATTTTTAATAAAATCGTCAAATTTTAACCACCATTTCCCCAATATGAAAGAAGAGCGGATCTTAATTGTCGAAGACGATATTAGCATTGCAGAAAATATTCAAGAAATACTTGAGCTATTAGGATATGTGAATATCGATATTGCGAACTCTGCCAATCAATGTATTAAAGTCATCAAAAAATATCGTCCTGATTTGATATTCATGGATATCAAACTCAAAGGCGACAAAGATGGAATCGAACTTGGTGAGATCGTCAAACAAATGGTAGATGCTCCACTTGTTTATGTCACTTCTTACTCAGACCCTACAATAATCGAACGGGCAAAACGTGTCAACCCCGCCGGATTTATTGTTAAGCCTTTCAATACAAATGATATTCATGCAATTGTAGAAATCGTACTCTACAATAAAAGAACTAAGCCAAGTGCTGAAGTCGTAACCGTGAAAAGCCCTACAGACAGCTCATTTTTAGTCGATGACTCAGTCTTTATCAAAGCTGATAATGCGTTTGAAAAGGTCCCTTACAGTGGACTTTACTATGTGGAGGCAAATGGAAACATGGTGACTATCTACTCTAAAAACCGAGATTACAGTATTCGGAAGTCAATGAAAGAAATTGAGGAAATTCTTCCTTCGCATATTTTTCTTCGAGTCCAAAAATCATTTATTATAAATCTTCAACAAATTGAAAGTTTTAATACGAAGGAGATTTCATTAATCAGTGGAGCAGTTGTGCAGGTAGGAAGGCAATATTACAATAGCTTTTTAGCAAAATTGAATACGATCACAGAAAGCTAACAAAAAAAGAAAGAGGTGGATAAAATTCACCTCTTTTACTTAATTTAATAATCAACCAATTTAATCCTTAAAAGTAGTTTCATATCCATTGAAGGTAAAATCCCCTCCCTAATTGGACTTATTTTTTTACTGTACTAATTGATCCAGAAGTTGAAGCAAGGGTCACTGCACCGATCCCGGTAGCTGGTCTGGCATCCTCAAATTGTGCAGTTCGTTCTGTGGTTCCTATCTCTTGATTTGCCATAAAGACAATCGTCAATGCCAGTAATAATCCTAATCCTGCACAAATATTTTTCTGAGTAAATAATGAAGTAGTCATGGCTATAATAAGTTAGTTTAGCTTTCTATCCCATCTATTCCAAAAAATGTCCCATTTTTATAATAAACTGTTAATCAATTGATTAGTAAAATAATCAAGAAATTTACTGTTCGCTTGCGAACATGATTCTTCCAACTTCGAACAATCAGCGCAACGTAAGAACACCACAGTGATTGAATTTTTTATCAAAAGAAGTAATCATTAAACTAAAGGCTAAAACAAAGAAGGCTCCACGGGGGAGCCTTCTTTGTTTTTAAGGTAAATGATTGAATCAGAGTAGTTCATTTGCAAGATTTGCCAATTCAGACCGTTCGCCTTTCTCCAGTTTAATATGGGCATAAAGCGGATGATCTTTTGCCCTATCAATTAAATAGGACAAACCGTTGGACTGAGAGTCCAAGTAAGGCGTATCAATCTGAAAGACATCTCCAGTAAAAATTATCTTGGTATTGTCGCCAGCTCTGGATATGATGGTTTTGATCTCATGAGGAGTAAGGTTCTGAGCCTCATCTACAATAAAGAAAATATTGGAAAGCGATCTTCCTCGAATATAAGCCAGTGGTTGGATCACTAACTTCTCCTGATTTACCATTTCTGTAATTTTCTGAAATTCTTTGTCCGTCTCCTTGTATTGATTTTGGATAAACTTCAGATTATCCCAAAGTGGCTCCATATAAGGATTAAGCTTGGACTTGATATCCCCCGGAAGGAATCCTATATCTTTATTACTAAGCGGTACAACTGGTCTTGCCAAGAAAATCTGCTTGTATTCTCTACGCTGCTCCAGCGCTCCTGCTAGTGCCAGCAAAGTTTTGCCTGTCCCAGCTACGCCTTGGATCGATACCAGTTTGATATTCGGATCCATGATTGCGTGGAGCGCAAAAGCCTGCTCCGCATTTTTCGGTTTGATATTGTAAGCCAATCGCTTATCAACTCGCTCAAGAATATTCTCTCGAGAATTGTAATACGATAAGACCGAATTTTTATCCGAACGAAGAATATAAAAAGCATTCCCCTTACGATTTTGAGTATCCAAGACAGCTTTAGCCTCTACATATCCCTGATCATAAAGTGTATTGATACTTGCAATAGGTACATTATCCATTACATACTTACCTGTATGCTCGAGTTCGCCGATATTTTTGATTTTGCCAGTCTCATAGTCTTCCGCATAAATATCCAAAGATTTTGCTTTCAGTCGTAGATTGATGTCTTTACTGACCAAAATCACTCGTCGATCCTTCTCAAATTGCTTGAGATATAAAGCTGCATTCAAGATTTTGTGATCATTTTTTTCTTCGCCAAAGATCTCGTTGGCATTGAACTGATTATCCGGATTCATCAGAACTCTAAAATTACCTTTCCCCTTGCCATTCAAGGGTGTCCAATTATGAATCATGTGATCGTTCGAAAGCTTGTCCAGTAATCGAATAAACTCTCTTGCCTCAAAATTATTAGTGTCATTACCTTTTTTGAACTGATCAAGCTCCTCTAACACTGTGATCGGAATGACGACGTCGTGCTCGGCAAAATTCATAATAGAGTTATGTGCATAAAGGATTACAGAAGTATCCAGCACGAAGATCTTTCGATCACTTTGAGATGTAGCTCTAGGCATACGTGGGGTTATGGATTGGTACTTATTAACTTAATTTATAAAAATATCAGAGTTATAACACTTATTTTCCTGATAATTTACAATTAACAAACTGGTAAAAATCTTAGAAACTTGACAATCAGTTAAATAAAAAAGGGGAAGTTTTAAACTTCCCCTTTTTTATTTAACGCTTACGACTAATCCAACAACGCCGTAATGTCATCTCGCCCCAGACTCTTCATAAAGCTTTCCTCAGTATTAATCAGCTCACCTGCCAGTGCAAGTTTTCTACTTTGCAAAGCCATAATTTTCTCTTCCACCGAACCTCTACTGATGAATTTGTAGATGATGACTTTATTTTGCTGTCCGATTCGATGGGCCCTATCAATCGCCTGAGCTTCGACTGCAGGATTCCACCATGGATCCAGTAGGAAGACATATTCAGCTTTGGTGAGGTTCAATCCTACACCTCCAGCTTTTAAAGAAATCAAAAACACCTTAATTTCCTCTTGCTCCTGGAATTTTTCTACTTGTGCCTGACGGTCTTTGGTAGCTCCGTCCAAGTATGCATATGGAATACCTTCTTTTTCCAGATATTCTTTTACAATGGCAAGATGACGAACAAACTGACTGAAAACCAACACTTTGTGCCCTTCCGAAATAGTAGATTGCAACATGTAAGTTACATCCTCCAATTTGCCTGAATCTCCTTCATAGTCATCTCTGACTAATTTAGGATGATTGGCAATCTGCCGCAATTGAGTCAAGCCTCGCAGTAAGGTAAACTGCTGATTATTCCTTCCAGTGGACTGTATGTCAGAGATGATTTTTTCTCGGTAATAGTTCTTTACCTCCTCATAGACTTCCTCTTGAGCCGCAGTCATATCAGAATACTTCACATTGATGATCTTCTCCGGAAGGTCAGTGGCCACTTGTGATTTAAGTCTTCTTAGAATAAAAGGCTTGATCATCGCATTCAACTTAATCGCCTTATCCTTATCATCCTGTTTTTCAATAGGGAGTAGAAACTGCTTTTTGAAGGAGCTCTGATTACCCAGCAATCCCGGATTAATAAAATTCATTTGAGACCAGAGGTCCATTGTGCCATTCTCAACTGGAGTACCGGTCAAGATCAGTTTTTGCTTGCTTTTCAACTGCATGACGGCAGCTGATATATTACTCGAGGGATTCTTGATCGCTTGAGATTCATCAAGGATTATGTAATTGAAGAAAAACTCTTTCAGCACATCAATGTCTAACCTAGTGATTCCGTAAGAAGTCAACACTAAATCATATTCCCCGAATCTCCAAGGATCTTTGATCCGCTGACTCCCGGAATACACCAAAATCTTCAGCTCTGGGGTGAATTTTTTAGCCTCTAGTTCCCAATTGTAAATCAGTGAAGTTGGCATCACAAGCAATGAGGTAAAAGTAGGATTCTTCTCTTTTTCGTAAGCCAATAAAGCCAACGTTTGAACGGTCTTACCCAATCCCATATCATCCGCTAAGCACCCACCAAACTTGAACTCATTTAAAAATCTAAGCCAATTATATCCCCCGTGTTGGTAAGGGCGAAGTGTTCCTACAAATGAAGTAGGCAACTCATATTCCTCTATGGCCTCAAAATCTCTAAGGCGCTCTAGCTTGCGACTCAAAGTTACCTGAATCAGATTTCCAGCTTCCATCTCTTGCGCAAGCGCTAAGTGATGCTTGCGGAGTACCATCATATCTTCCGAACCTCGGTCTTCCATGAAATTAAAAAGCTCTGAATAATCCACAAACCAAGAGGAAGGAATAACTGCTATCTCTCCATTTGGCAATTCAAATTCTGTTTTCCCCTGAAGTAGCAGTTTCCTTAGTTTGGCAAAAGGAACTAAATAAAGCCCAAACTTGATCAGTGCTTTTACATCAAACCAATCTATATTTTCTTTGACTTCAACAGAAATTTGAGCCCTACCAATGTGATAAACTTTTCCCTTTGGATTTGATTTCTGTTTAATTTTGATTTGCTCGGTTTCAAAGAAATCTTCCTGTGACCCGATCCATTCAAAAGCTTCGGTTTTTAGCAGGGATATTTTACCTATTTTAAAGTCAACCCCTTTATCGCGAAGGATTTTTAGGTATGCCTTCTCCTTCTGGGTACTTCGAATAGTTTTATAAAAAGTGTATTGGTCATTCTTTTCCTCCAGACGAATAGTATTACCTAATAATTCTCCATTGGGCGTTTGCACTGGGAAGTCGTACTCTCCATATTCGAATCGGAGCTCGAGGACCATTTTATCCTCTTCAATTCGCTCCCCATCTACCCCAAATAAATCCTTTCCAGAATTCCCGGGAAGTTCGCTTATGAACAAGTAAACTTGCGGCGTCCCTCGCTCGGTGTTGATATCAAAACCTTTGGCTGTGACATCGAACTGAGCGATCAGATTGCTCATAAATCCCCGATAGTAACTTGGCTCTATTCGCTTATCGATTACGATGAACTTCTTATTTAAGAAAGGTTTTAGCTTCTTGCCATCAATACCTTTCTCAAATTGAAAAAGCTGACCATTCACTACTAGCCAAGCTGGTTCATTACAGACCAAGTAGCCGTTTTTATACTGCCAATCGAGCTTTTCTCCTTTGAACTTAATCGAGGGCCAATAATGTGTGTCTTCCTCATTTTTATGAAAATGAAAGCGCACAGTAGCTTTCTCGGCGTTGACTGCAATCTCATTTCCAATAGGGTTCCCATCACTTCGCATTTCAAAAAGCTGCTTACCAATAAGTAGCGGCATAATTTGGGCTAGCTTCTTTTCTATTACTTTTTCAAGCGCAACCTGTATTTTTTTATCCTCTGTCTTTGGATCGAAGATTTTATGCAGATAGTCTTTAGGCCTAATATTTCCACGCTTGATCATCGGCTTTACCAAAAGCTCAGGATTCATGGCATCAATCAATTTAATCAAATCATAATCTACTTTATTGAGTCCAGAGTCAAATTCTGAAGCGTTTGCAGCACTGATATTTTGGTAAGCCAAGGAAAGTCTCCCCTTCTCATCTAATTGAACTACAAAGGATTCGACCAAAAGACCAAGATACTCATGGCTATAAATGGCATATACAATTTGAAATGGCTTTTCCGAATCTACGATCATGAGTTTTATTTGGGTTGGATCAGCGAGGTTTTTTAAAGAAAGCGAGCAAAAGCTGCTGAGGACTCGCTGTTTTTTTAATATGCAAGAGGAAATTTAAGCATAATAGTCTCAATACTCGCTAATTCAGGGATTTTTTATTCTGATTTTAGGTATTATGTTCATTTTTGTCAGTTGAAAAGATACTATGATGAGTATTCAGCTAATTCCCTTCCACCAATTTCTTCAATAGGAATTCAGAATTACGTCTCTGAAAAATTGAAATAAAAAAATCCTCCTGGATTAGTCAATGCTTAACCAGGAGGATCGATTGGTCTTAAGTAATTTTATTATTGCTCAGTTGAGACCGGCTTGCTTTGAGCATTTTCTTCGGTCTCTTTTTTCTCCGGGAAAAACCTGTTCTGAAAGACTAGTATAATTGCTACTCCTACAAATATTGAAGCATCCGCTACGTTGAATATCGGCCAAAGTGCAGTATAGCTTCCTCCCCAAAGTGGAAGCCACTCCGGTAAGTATCCTTCCCAAATATCGAAATAAAACATATCCACTACCTGCCCATGAAACCAGGGTGAGACAGCATTATAAGGTGCATTGTTCAACCAAACTCCGTAGAAAATCGAATCAATAAGGTTTCCGATTGCTCCTCCCAAGATCATTGAGATACAAAACGCGTAAGCGGTATGTTGCTTCTTTACGATGATGTAATAGAGGTAATAGCCAATACCCACCATTGCTACCAATCGGAATGAAGTTAATAGCAATTTCCCGTATTCAGACCCAAGCTCCATTCCAAATGCCATTCCGGGATTGGTAGTATAATGTAACTTAAACCAGTCTCCAAAAACTGGAATCTGACCCGCTGTACCAAAATCCATCTCAAAATGAACTAGCATCTTTACTGCTTGATCCAAAAGAATTATAATAAATGCAATTCCAAAATATTTGAGGTATGTGTTCATAATTAAAGTCTAGACCTTAGGCCTTTTCTACTTTTATGGAAAGATTAAAATCATCCATCTCCAACAAAGATGCATGTTCCAAATTAGATTCAAAACTCAAGCTCACCGCTTGGGTCTCTGATTCGATGTAAGTCCCAAATCCTGCAACTGCAGCATGAACTGATTCATTGTCATCGGCAATTTGAATTTTGATCTTGTCTTGAACTTCTAAACCCATATCTTTTCGGAGATTTTGGATTCGGTTGACCAGATCCCGAGCGATTCCTTCTTGCTTCAATTCTTCGGTCAACGTTACATCCAAAGCTACGGTCACATCACTGTCAGAAGCTACTGACCAGCCGGGGATATCCTGAGAAGAAATCAAGACTTCCTCCAAAAGCAGTTCAAAGCCCCCACCCTCCAGATCAATATTAATCTTTCCGTTTCGCTCGATTTCTGCAATTTGCTCTTGTCCCCAAGAGTTGATTTCCGCTACCACAAATCGCATCTTCGGACCAAGTTTTTTACCTAAAAGCGGGAGATTTGGTTTCACACTTTTCACCAAAATCCCTGAAGCATCATCGATGTATTCGATGGTCTTGATATTTACCTCCGATTTGATGAGCTCTTCCACATGCTGAATCTGTGACTGAATTTTGCTACTCAAAACAGGAATCAGGATTCGTTGAAGCGGTTGACGCACTTTCATTTTCTCCTTCTTACGAAGTGAATGAACAAGCGAAGAGATCGTCTGGCCCAAGTCCATGCTTTCTTCCAGCTCCTTGTTGATCAAAGCAGGATCTGCATTTTTCCAATCGGTCAAGTGAATTGACTCAATTGTTGAATCACCAGTTTCGGTCAAGTTTTGGAACAACCAGTCCGAATAGAATGGCGCAAAAGAAGACATCAACTGCGTCAGGCTCAACAAACACTCATAAAGTGTCTCGTAAGCAGCCTGCTTATCTGCATTCATATCACCTCTCCAAAATCGTTTTCTGGCGAGTCGCACGTACCAATTGGACAGCTGATCCACCGTAAAGTCCATGATCGCTCGTGTCGCCTTGGTGGCATCGTAATTGTCCATTGCCGCTTCAACTTCAGCGATCAAAGTCTGCAGCTTAGAGATGATCCACTGATCGAGCTCTGTCCGCTCTTTCACTGGCACAGCCTTACCCGAATCGTAGACAAAAGCATCTAGATTGGCATAGAGCGCAAAGAAATTATAAGTGTTCTGCAAAGTCCCGAAGAAGCGTCGCTGCACTTCACTCACTCCGTCCAGATTGAACTTCAAATTATCCCAAGGATTGGCATTACTGAGCATATACCAACGTACGGCGTCTGGACCATATTCCTTAATGGTCTTGAATGGATCCACCGCATTGCCCAATCGCTTGGACATTTTGTTCCCATTTTTATCCAGGACCAAACCGTTCGCAATCACATTTTTGAAGGCTACGCTGTCAAAAAGCATCACTGAAATCGCATGCAAAGTAAAAAACCAACCTCGCGTCTGATCCACACCTTCTGCGATGTAATCTGCAGGATAGTTAGCCTTGAAGATCTCCTCGTTTTCAAATGGATAATGCCACTGCGCATACGGCATCGCTCCCGAGTCAAACCAAACATCAATCAAATCCGACTCACGGAACATCTTTTCGCCTTTGTCGGAAACCAGGATCACATCATCCACAAATGGGCGGTGGAGATCAATTTCTTTTCCTTCATAAGGAGACTTTTCCATAAAGCCCTTGGAAATCGAGATCTTGATCTCAGCTTCCAAATCAGCAATCGAACCGATACACTTCTCCTCATTGCCATCTTCCGTTCTCCAGATTGGAAGTGGAGTTCCCCAGAATCGGGATCTACTCAAATTCCAATCCACCAAGTTCTCCAGCCAGTTGCCAAAACGACCTGTTCCGGTTGACTCGGGCTTCCAGTTGATCGTCTTATTCAACTCCACCAATCGATCCTTATAGGCTGTAGTTTTGATAAACCAGCTATCCATTGGATAGTACAATACCGGCTTGTCAGTTCGCCAGCAATGTGGATAGGTGTGTTCGTATTTCTCGACCTTAAAGGCCTTGTTCTCATTTTTCAGGATGATGGAGATAATTACATCCGTGTTTTTGTACTCAGGCAAGCTCTCGTCCTCTTCCAGGTAGTTTTTCACATAGAAGTCAGCTGCGCCATATTGCTTATGTGCAGTAATCGAATGCTCAGCGATTTTAGCCACCAAGTATTCTCCAACCACAGGAAGGAATTTCCCCTGCTTATCTACCACAGGCAAGTCTCCGCCTTTTTCATCTTTCACAAATACTCCCGGCACATTATTCAGCACCAAAGTCCGAAAGTCATCCGCACCAAATGCTTTTGCCAAATGCACGATTCCAGTACCATCTTCAGTAGTCACATAGTCACCTGAAATGATTGTAAAAGCTGGACTAGGTAGCCCCAATTCCTCAATTGGGAAGAGTTGCTCATACTCCCAGCCGAGCATATCTTTTCCTTTCATCGCTCCAATCACCTCAAAGGGGATCAACTTATCTCCTGGATTATAAGCCTCTAGTTTCAGTTCAGCCGCCTTAGGATTGAAGTAAGCATTTATCCGAGACTTCGCTAGAATCACCGTACACTCATCAAAAGTGTAGGGATTAAAGGTCTTCACTTTTACATAATCGAGATTCTCACCGATTGCTAAGGCTGAGTTGGAAGGAAGCGTCCACGGCGTAGTCGTCCAAGCTATGATGTAAGTATTCTCTTCACCTTTCAGCTTGAACTGAGCCGTGATCGAAGTATCCTTGACATCCTTGTAGGTACCCGGTTGATTGAGTTCGTGCGAAGACAGACCCGTTCCTGCTGCTGGAGAATACGGCTGTATTGTATAGCCCTTATAGATTAATCCTTTATCATAAAGTCGCTTCAGCAGACTCCAAAGTGACTCGATGTACTTTGGCTCAAAAGTGATGTAAGGATCATCCAGATCTACCCAATAACCGATTTTCTCAGTCAAGTCATCCCATTCGTTTTTGAATCGCATGACCGTTTCCCGGCACTTGCGGTTGTATTCCTCAATGGAGATTTTCTTCCCTATGTCCTCTTTGGTGATGCCAAGTTCCTTTTCAACTTGGAGTTCCACAGGCAATCCATGGGTATCCCAGCCGCCTTTTCGCTTCACCTGATAGCCTTGCAGGGTCTTATATCGGCAGAAAATATCTTTAAGCGTCCGCGCCATTACGTGGTGGATACCTGGAGTTCCATTTGCCGAAGGCGGACCCTCAAAAAACGTAAAAGTCTCCGCTCCATTACGGTTAGATACCGATTTTTCGAAAATCTGATTTTCTTTCCAGTAAGCTAAAACTGACTCTCCAATCTGTGGATAATCGACCTGTTTATACTCTTTGTATGTCTTCACGATGTCCTTTCTTGTAGGCAAATAGGTGATAAATTAATCTTTTGGGCGTGCCCCCGTCTGAAAAAGCCGGGGTCGGGCTATCCGCTCTTATCGGCTTCCCCGATAACTATCGGGGAAGCCGATACCGCTACTATCCCTCACGCGTTCACGAGAACATTCTCCCCAAAAGCAGGCACAAAGATAGTAGAAAAACCCTTTTGGGCAGGGAGGAATGATAAAAAAGGAAACCTCATAAAGTGAGAAATCAAAAGTAAACTTGCTTGCCGATAGGTATGGAAAGCTAAAAAGACGGAAAAGCAGCAGAATTTGATTTCTGGACGCTCCTTATTTCATCGAAATATTCAACGAATAGTGAATGCTTCGGCCACCGCCAATTGGTTCAAAAACTCCAAATTCTGCCAGTTGCTGAAGATCACGAGTTGCTGTGGCCTTAGAAACTTTAGCGATAATCCCATAGTTCTTAGCGGTCATTCCACCTTCAAAACCTCCCGGGCCTTCTTCCAGCATTCGAGCGATGGCTTTTACCTGCCGATCATTGAGTTCATTTTTCCATCGATCAAAAAATCTCATTTTCTTAACTGTAAACTCGATGAGTTGCAAGGAATCATATTGCGCAATCTGCACAGTCGCTCCAAAATAACGAAGCCAATCCGAAATTTCGAGACTTTTCTGGGCTGTAGCAAGCGAGGAATAGTAAGCATTCTTTTCCTTTTCGATTGCTCCCGAAATACTGATCAGCATAGTATAACCCAAGCCCTGATCAATCGCCTTTTCTGCTAAAGCTCGACCAATCCGCCCATTTCCATCTTCAAATGGGTGAATACTTTCAAAATACAAATGGGCTATTCCCCCTCTGAGAAGTGGATTGAGGATCGCTTTTGGACCGTCAGGCCTTGTCTCATTAAACCATTGAATAAAAACTGCCATCTCAGCTGAAACTCGACTGGAAGGCGGAGCTTCGAAATGTACCCTTTCTCTTCCTATCACTCCCGAGACCACCTGCATTGGCGAACTATCACTACGCCATTGTCCGGCATTGATGTAGCGATTCCCCTCCATGAGCATCTCATGCCAATCAAAAAATGTCTGCTCAGATAGTTCGGATGCAAAAGTTGCCCACACACTGACTATCATTTTAGCGACTCCTTTTGCACGGTGATCCTTGATGAATATCGGTTGATCCCCATGGATCCCAAGATTTTTTTTCACTGAGCTCATCACATCCTGGCGGCTAAGCAGTTCTCCTTCGATCTGGGAAGTCTTCATCGCCTCTATTACCATCGTCTCCAAGAGTAATTCTGCTTGTTCGGATGAGGCGATTCCGCCTAGCATACCGTTCAACTCACCTGATTTCAGCAAAGAATCAAATTGATTTTTAGACAAAACGTCCTGCTCAAAAGTAAAATTTGGCCAATCCGAAAACTCCCAATTGTAACTCATGAGTTGAACATACGATTTATTCGGCTCAAAAAATATCATATACTGAGCCGAATAAGGGGCTTAATCGGCTCATGGATGAATTCCCCCTTCCGATTTATCATTTCCGAAAGCTTATCACCGCTAGACTAAAAGTAAAATAAGAAATTTTTTATTTTACTTTCGTTACTAATAGTAGTGCAAATGAACCCAATCAATTCCCCTTTTACGCTTCCCTGCGGCGCAATCCTACCCAATCGCCTTGTCAAAGCTGCCATGACAGAGCGGATGAGTGATTCAGCATATGAGCCTACCATTGCCCACGAGCATTTGTATCGCCTTTGGGCTGAGACTGGTGCAGGATTATTGATCAGCGGGAATGTAATGATTGATAAGCAGCACATGGAATCTGCCGGTAATGTGTATTTCGGAGATGAGGCCATGCTGCTAAAATTGAAAAAATGGGCAGCGGCTGGAAAAGAAAATGGAAATCAGTTTTGGGTACAAATTTCTCATTCCGGGAGGCAGACCAACCGATTTGTAAATCCGAGTCCTAAAGCCCCCTCTGAAGTTCAACTGCATAAAATCGGATTATTCGGCAAGCCAATAGCAATGTCGGAAGCCGATATTCAGCAGGTGATTTCTGGTTTTCGCAAAGCTGCAAAAATCGCCAAGGCAGCCGGATTTACGGGAATTCAAATCCATTCTGCTCATGGCTATTTACTCAGCGAGTTCCTATCGCCTAAAACCAACCTTCGGACTGATCAATGGGGAGGTAGCCTGAAAAACCGAAGTCGGCTATTACTCAGTATCGTAAAAGAATGCAGAGAAGAACTTGGAACAGACTTACCCATCTCGGTTAAGTTAAACTCCTCCGATTTTCAACGAGGTGGATTTACCGAAGCTGATTCACTCCAGGTGGTCAGAATAGTGGCAGAAGCAGGAATAGACTTACTGGAAATTTCAGGAGGCACATATGAGAAGGCTGCTTTTTTCCTGAGAGATGAAGAGAAGGTGAAAAAGGAAAGCACCAAAAGAAGAGAAGCTTATTTCTTGGATTTTGCGAAAAAGGTAAAGGAAATCAGTCAAGTGCCTCTGATGATCACGGGTGGATTTCGATCTTTTGATTTTTGTAATGAAGTCCTTACGGCTAGTGAATGTGATCTAATCGGAATGGGAAGACCATTTATCAGCACCATAGATTCTATTCAAGGATTTTTGAAAGGAGAAGTTCCGTATTTAGACAATCCTCCAATTCGCACAGGTTTCAAGGTCTTTGAAGATTCTGCGGAAGGAGGCTTTTATGCCAGACAGCTAATCAATCTAGCCAAAGGAAAAGGCCTTCAGAAAAATCTCAATCCAGTTGCCTGCTCGATGTTTATGGTAATCCATGAATTCAAAAAAGCCAGGCAAAAGAAAAACCGTTGAGATTGCACCCAACGGTTTTTAAGTTTTAAAAGATATGATTAGAATCTGAATTCGTAGCCAACTAAAATAGCCCCGTAATGACCTCCAAACCTGTGGAAAGCAGTACGTCTCTCCCCTCGATAGGTTAGATCCAAATACTGATTTACCCTAAAGTCTCTTTCTAAGGCCTGTGCATACATCGCTGATATCGTAATTCTATGTTTTTTAAAATCCTTATAAAAGCCTATTTCAGGTCTCAAATGCATCAGAAATCGTGAGCTTGAATTGCTAAATTCTCCTTTTTTCAAATAAACCATTCCATCATCTACGCCCCCGCTCAGAGGATCAACCTCCACTTGTCCAATCCACGGAATGCCTTCCTCACTTTCGAATGAACTTATACCCCTTTGAGAACCATTATTTCCCATGATGGCAAAAGAAAATCTTCCTAAAATCCCAAATCCACTTTCTCCAAATTTTAGATTATACTCTGTTCCCATAAAATACTGAACTTCTGATCCTTTGTTGGTGCCACTAGCTCGTCTAAGACCATTAAAACGATAACCTGTAACTAGATTATTAATCCCTCCTCCAGCATATAGGGCGAAGTTTTCTTTGATCCAAAATTTACCGTAGAGCTGGAAGTTCACTCCTCCCATACCAGCTGCTTTATATTCTTCCAACTGCTTGAAAGTATCTCCATCAAACGGGATCAGCTGAGATCTCCCACCCTGAAAACCTACGCTCCATTTGCTTTGTGCTATGGCAGAACTGCAAAAGAGAGTCAGAGCAATGATTAAAAGTATTGAGTTAGATTTCATCATTTGTTAGTTTCTAATAATTGGATAAAGCCTAAATTCATATGGAAGAGCTTCAAGTACATTAGATTCTCTAAATTCTGATAATACATCATCATAATTTTTAAATGAAGGGAGGTTGAAACCGGCAGGATTTTCCAGAAAAACTTCATAAAGATCAGCACTGGAAAAGCTCAAAGTATTGTTTTTAAGGAGAACAATTCTATTGTCTTCATTCAATACAAGTGACGACTCTACAGCTTGTTCACACCCCCCCCCATTACTAACACAACAGTTGAAAGCAGAAGGACAGAATACCCTTGATTTTTAAACAGATTTTTCATTGATTATTTAATTTAGTTGAATCAATTTTATCTCATATAAATCGATTTTGCAAGCAAAAAAAATTAAATACTAAATATTTTTTTTAGTGTAACCATCTAAATAAAAAGGCGTTTAATGGCTGTCAACGAAATTTTTCATCAAGATAGAAATCCATTTTATGACTTTCCTGATAGACTATTGCACTTTAGTTTGAATATGTTGATCTAAAAAGGCAAAACACTATTGAGAGTTTATTTCATACTTTATGTAAGAGATGATGCAGGACTTTCTCATAAAATCAAATCTGCACCAAAGAATAACTATCCAAAAAAAATAGATCTCCTTCTTTCTTTTTCAATAATTCAGTAGTTGACAAAAGCTCGAAAAAATAAAAATCGCCAAGAAGTTTCAGCGATTTTAAGTCAAATATTAATAAAGTCTTAGTTCTTCATCGGTCACCCGACATCCAACATCGGGCAATTAAAACTTCACCTTCGCTTCCATCTTTGCTCCAGCTCTATCATAAGCTACTGAAGTGGAATCCCCTTTTTGGAAAGCACTTAGCGCCCGCATATAACTCATCATATCCACGATGGTCGAATCTCCCATTTGTAGGATAACATCTCCTTTTAGCAATCCAGCAGCCTGAGCTGGCTTATCTTCAGACACTCCATCTATTCGCATCCCTTGCCCATCGAACAAATAATCCGGAATTACGCCAAGTGAAACGGTAAAGCGAGGAGAATCTCCATTACTATCCTTAGTCTTGGTAAAGGCTAATTTCGGCTCTGCATCCAAGTGATCAACCAATCGATCGATGTATTTCACAACTAGCAAAAGACCATCATAATTGATCAAGTCAGAATCATCCGAAGGCCGATGGTAATCCTCATGCTGTCCGGTGAAGAAATGTAAAACAGGCAGATCTTGTAAGTAAAAAGAGGTGTGATCAGAAGGCCCTACTCCGGATTCAGAAGTCACCAACTTCAAACTGTCAGCATTGACCAGATCCAAAGCAGGCAACAAAGACGGACTGGTGCCGACGCCATTTATAGCGAGTGTCTTCTCTGCATTCATTCTTCCCACCATATCCATATTGATCATATAATTAATGGATGCTAGTTCAATCGTTGGGTTTTTCACGAAATAATTGGAACCCCAAAGTCCATTTTCCTCACCTGAAAAAGCAATAAACAGAAAGTTGGAAGAGTGTTTTTCCTGTTTTAGGATTTTAGCCAAAGCGACCAACGCTGCCGTTCCTGAGGCATTATCATCTGCTCCATTGTGAATTGCGGAATCTCCACGGTAAAGCGAACTTTGACCTCCCATTCCTAAGTGGTCAAAATGGGCTCCTATTACGATCGTATTTTCAGATTTATTATCAATAAATCCAATGACATTCCGTCCGGTCACCCCTTCGCCGTCTGTTCCGACTACTGCTTCTTCATGCGGATTGGTAGGTTTAGAGACCGTAAAAGGCTGGAAAAAACCTGCTGTTCCTTTTGGCTCCAAACCGGACTTTTTGAACTCCTCGGCCAAATAATCTGCAGCTTTCTGCTCTCCATCTGTCCCGATAGCTCGGCCTTCAAGATCATCTGATGCCAAAAAAATAACATCAGCTTTTAAGCCTTCAAGTAAACTTTGATCTGTCGGTATATTATCACAACTCCACGTAAACAAGGCAAATACTGCCAAATTGAGGGTATAATTCGATTTTTGATTCATACTTAAGTTAGTTTCAAGTCAAAGATAATAATTGGTATCTTCCCGCTGCAAATTTAACCCTCCTTAATCTAAAGAATGAGAGCACTGATTATTTTAGCCCTTTTTGCAACATCTGCTTGCAATCCCAACTCAGAGACAACTGAAAATAACGAGTCAACCGCTCACTCAGCGTCTGATTCACTTCTTCTTGAGCCAGAAGAGATGAAGTACCTAAAAAATATAAGGCAAATCACTTTTGGTGGAAATAATGCTGAAGCATATTGGTCATTTGACGATCGCATGCTGGTTTTTCAATCGGACTATGCAAACTGGGGCAATGAATGTGATCAGATTTTCTATACCAATTGGAAGACTGATGACCTCAAAACCAACCAACCTGAACGTCTGAGCACAGGCTTGGGAAGGACTACCTGTTCTTACTTTTTGCCAGATAACAAAACGATCGTATATGCCTCCACGCATCTGGGTGACGAGAATTGCCCTGTGGTTCCGGAGCGAAGAACTGATGGTAAATATGTGTGGCCTATCTATGATTCCTTTGATATTTTCACAGCGGATCTAGATGGAAATATCTTGAATCAGCTGACCAATGAACCTGGATACGATGCTGAAGCGACGGTTTCTCCAAAGGGAGATAAAATCGTATTCACTTCACTTAGAACTGGAGACTTGGAGCTTTATACCATGAATATAGACGGCACGGATCTCAAGCAGATTACTTCAGACCTAGGATATGACGGAGGAGCTTTCTTTTCCCCTGATGGATCAAAGCTAATCTGGAGAGCATCCAGACCAACAAAAGAGGAAGATGTGAAGATCTACAAAGATTTACTGGCTGATGGATTGGTGATGCCAACCAGTATGGAATTATACATAGCCAATGCTGACGGTTCTAATGCTAAAAAACTAACTGATTTAGGAAAAGCAAACTGGGCTCCGTTCTTTCATCCTTCAGGCGAAAAAATAATTTTCGCTTCTAATCATCAAACAGAAAGGGGCTATCCTTTCAATCTATTCATGATCAATAGTGACGGGACTGGTCTTACCAAAATCACCAATGACGGTACGTTTGATGCATTCCCCGTCTTCTCAAACGATGGTAAGCACTTGGCTTTTTCTTCCAATAGGAACAATGGTGGCACACGTGATACAAATCTGTTTGTAGCAGAATGGATTGGGGATTAATCAACTGATTTTAATCACATTGAAAAAGCGAATGAATCAAATGCTTTTTTATATTTGTTGCTATAATTATTTTACACCGACTCTAATTATGAAAAATTATGAAAAAACTTAAATCAAATTTAGCGCTTGCTTTTGCAATCCTATTTATTTCAGCCTTTAGCTTTACCTCATGTGGTGGAAAAAAAGAAGCAAATAATGAAGAAGCTGAAACAGAACAAACTGACGAAGTTAAAGAAGCAGCTGAGAGCACAGAACATCCAGCAGACAATGGCGGCTCGGAACACCCAGCTGACACTACGGATCATTAATCAGTTAATGATAAAAAGGCTGTTTTCACAGCCTTTTTTTATGAATTTACCTTCCGCTGAAAGGAAAACTTAGAGCTGACTTTGACCTCTTTACCTTCGATTTCCAAGTAAGGATATGCTAGAAAATTGATTGGTCCGGCTTGTGGACCTGGAGTAAGTTTCAAATCTCTACCTCGGCTCAATTCTATCCGATTAGCCGGATGTCTGCCAAAATAATACGTAGCCAAAGCTGCATATTTATTTCCCTCACTGATATCTACAGGCCACCACTTACCATCCGCATAGAACTCAGCCCAGCAATGATAGCCATCAATCCCGCCTTCATTACGATCCGAAGGGATTGAAGCTCCGATGGCAAACCTGGCAGGAATGCCTACAGATCGCGCCAAGGAAATGAAAAAAGAATGAAACTCTGTACAGTTACCGGTTTTGGAATCACAGGCATAATTGGAGTCTCCTTTTCCATAGTCCCCAAACTTCATGTAGCGCATATTGTCGATCACGTAGTCGTAAAGGGTTCGCGCCTGAATCAAATGCGATTCATTGATCTTACTCCCGAGTTCTTCCTTGGCTATCTCCTCAAATCTTCCACCCGTAGGCATTAGTTTAGTTGAGGTTAGATAGAGTGACTTATCAGGTAATGGTGCGTCATATGGTCCTTTTTCTTTCCGTTTTACAGCGTAGGTAAGCGAAATTTCCTCGCCTGAATTTTCTGGCCCCAACTGAATAAATAAAAGTGTGTTCCCATAATTTCCATCTTTTATTCTTTTAGCGCCTTTTGGCACTGAAGACTCCAAAAGGGCTACTTCTTGGAATGCATCTGATTCGGCTATGGGAATCCACATGCTGGCCGGACCTTCTAATTGCGGGATTTGTGCCGTGTAGTAGAACTCAAACTCATCGCTTCCTTCCACGACGCCCAGAAGATTATTATTTGATTGCTCAAGGGCTACTCTAAACCACGTTTTGTCTTCCTTATTTTGGTTCCAAGAGTAGAACGGCTTCCCGTTTAATTTATGAACAGTTGTAGAGGTCACATCCATTCCACCCGGTTCGCCCTCCATGAAAAAATCCACATCATAGACATCTCCACTTTCATCCACCAGATCCACGCAGGCGAAATGACTCTTGGGGCCTAGGTTTGACAGATACTCGGTATGAACTCGGACCAGCTTCATTTTCATATCGTGATTTTCATCCTTTACAGGAAAGAACCCATCATTTTTTTCCGTTTGATCAGCAATAAAAGCTTTGATTCCTTCTTCAATTTGGGAAATACTTACCTTTGGAATAGGTACTTCTTGATTGACGGCCAAACTTTCGGCTTGCTTATGTTGACTGCAAGAAAATAGTAGGACGAAAGCTGCAAGAAAAAGGCTGAAATGAAATTGATTTAATTTTCTCATGCCTGAATTTACAGCTGTTTGTGATCATGTCCATATGATCAGAAAACTTTCGCTGAATAATTCAAAAATTTTAAAGGGGTAAATCTTCATAGAATTGCACTTAGCTCTTCCAAAACCTTCATTTTAAATAACACTTACTTTTTCAAATTTTGATTCCTAAAATGATTTTTGCTTTATTTAAGTAACCGCAAATCAACCTATGAATCTTTACACAAGACTAATTTTTCCACTTTTGATTACGCTCATTTTGGGATTCACCAAAATCTATTTTGGCGAAGAAACGAAATCATGGGAAGGTGTTTTTTCCTATTTGCCAGATATTTTTACAGTCCTGATTATTTGCGGATTTACTTGGTGCCTTTTGGTCTTGACAAAAATTGGAAAAATCGTATTACTCAGACAATACGACATCAATCAGGAGGACAATTTAAAAGCACGAAAAGTCTACACACAGATCAACGTACTCGAGAAGGTCGCAAAATCCCTAATTGTTGTTCTCGGAATAGGTCTGATTCTAATGTCATTTGAGTCGATAAGGCAGATTGGAGTAGGACTTTTTGCCTCCGCCGGGGTAGCTGGAATTATTATTGGTTTTTCTGCACAAAAAGCAATCGGTACGCTAATCGCTGGTGTGCAAATCGCCATTACCCAGCCTTTTCGATTGGAAGATGCAGTGGTCGTTGAAGGCGAATGGGGATGGATCGAGGAGATTAATTTGAATTATGTGGTAGTTCGGCTTTGGGATCAACGTCGCTTGATTTTGCCTTCGACTTACTTTTTAGAAAAGCCCTTTCAAAATTGGACTAGATCCTCATCAGACATTATTGGTTCGGTTTTTATCCATACGGATTACACGATTTCCTTTGATGCTCTTCGCGCTGAACTTGACCGAATCTTAGAATTGACTGACCTTTGGGACAAAAAAGTAAAGGTGCTACAAGTGACCGATGCAAAAGAATTCACCGTAGAATCAAGAATCCTAGTCTCGGCTAAAAACTCCCCCACGGCTTGGGATCTTCGAGTGTATGTACGGGAAAAGATGGTAGAGCTTATTCAGAAGAATTATCCTGAAAGCTTACCGAAAACACGAATTAATCTTACTTCCTCAGAAAAAAAATAGATTTAATTACTTTAGCTCTACGAAATACATCAGAATTTCGCCTTTATTTTTTGCCGCGATTTTTCCTCGGTTTTCAAACACAAAATCCTCTTTACATACCATATAGGTAGAATGGGACACATTGACTTTTCCTGCTACAGAACCTGATTGAATTCTATCTGCGGTATTTACAGTATCCCCCCAGATGTCAAATGAGAATTTCTTCAGGCCCACAACTCCCGCAACCACTGGACCTGTATTAATCCCTACCCGTATTTTAAAGTACTCCCTGATTGCTTCTGGTTTTTGCTTTCCATAAGCCGCTATAAAATCTCTCATCTCAATCCCCGCCCGAATGACGTCAGAGGCCAGGCCAGTTTCGCCAGTTACCCCACAGGCACTCATGTATGCATCGCCAATCGTTTTTATTTTTTCCAAACCATACTTAGTGGTGATCATATCAAAATTCCGGAAACAATGATCCAATTCTGCTACTAATTCTTCAGAAGATATTTGAGAGGTGAATTTGGTGAAATTCACAAAATCAGCAAACATGACTGTAGCATTGGTTTGTAGTTTTGCCTTGGCAAACCCATTTTTTTTCAGTTCATCTGCAGTTTCTTTTGGAAGAATATTCAATAGTAAATCCTCCGAGCGTTTTTTCTCTTTAGAAAGCTCCTGATTTTTTATCTGTAGATCCTTGGTTCGTTCTGCTACACGTTGTTCCAATTCTTGATTGTAAACCTCCAATTCTTTATTTGCTTTCTCAAGACTAGTATACAAACTGGAATTGGAAAGACCCGCTTCCAAAAATCCGGAGATTGACACCAAGGTATCCATGTCGCCTTCGTCTAGGGGAGGATAGAAGGGCCAGGCTTCTTTTTCTCTCCCTGTGACCATCCAAGCGGTAACTTTACTTCGCATTCGAATCGGGACGGCAATAAAAAAGGGTAAGATCAACTCCTCCCGAAGTTTATCAGTCAGTGGATTAGTCCGGATATTTTTATTGGCGAGAAATGGACGTAAAATAGGGCTATCATCGATCAAAAAATCCAACTGTCGATTATGAATTTGATCGATTTCTTCCCGTTCATAGCCCATATAGAATTTAGGGCTGAAAGCTTTAGAATGTCCACTTAGCTCCCATAGAACAACAGTTTTATCCATTTTGAGCGTGGTATTAATTAGCTCTAATGTATTGGTAAAGAAGTCATCTTCATAGATCTGATGCCCGAATGCATCATGCAAAGCGGACAAAATCGTGAAGCCATTTTCCTTTTGAATCAATTTCCGCTTCAATAATGAAATCTGAGAATCACTTCGAATATTTTGCCCAGCAACTTCATCGGAGAGTTGACGATAGTAGTCAACTTGCCGCTGTAGCTCCGCTAATAAAATATCTTTAGATTCTTCACTCATTGGACTTCAAACAATTTCTTCACTGAAAAGGCAAAATAAACCTGTCCAATCTAAAACTTGCAACTCATTTTTGATCACGGCAAGTTCCCCTGCCTCATAAATTCCCAGTAAAGGGAATTCACCGTTGATGGCTTCTTGGACATGTCTGACGTCTTCATCGGTATGGTTTGAGTAGGCTGCCGCCCGCCCAGAGCAGTTGATATACATTCCAAAAATAATCCTTCTATTTTCCGCTTTCACTTTATCAATCAATTTCTTGGTTCGCTTAGCTACATATTCCATTTCAAAGCTTCGGCGCATCAATTGAACCTCAGTTCCTTCTGCGATATCCATCTCAGCCATAAAGAGTGCTTTCGACTCAGGATCTACTCCCACGCACATCCGATTGATATAATTTCCAGGATTATAAGATTCCCATTTGTCTCCCATATTCTTGCCTAATGTCACAAAAAACTTAAGTTCTTGCGGATTTTCTAATAAATCATCTCCCAAAATACTGCCCACCACATCCAACGCAGGTTTATGATCTAGTTCTAGGATACTTGCGCCTTTTGCAGCGGTCACGGTATGATAGGCACTGGCTGGCTGGCAACCATGCATGATCTGCGTATCTATCCTGATATTCCCATGAAATATAAGGGCCATTGCTGCATTCTGGCTCATTTCAGTTCCGCACCATTGACGTGTTGGTTTGAATTTCATATCGCCTAGCATTCGAGCACCAATAACATTTGGCCAATGACTCAGACTTTCGTTCATCCCTTTGATGAAAGGTGTCCCATAATTCATCTTAAATCGTCCTTCCAAACGATTTACCGCATCAAAAAGGAGCAATACTTGAGGAACTGTATCGTATTTTTTTGCCGCAATTTTTTGCCCGAGGTTTTTCCCAGTCTCATATTCATGAAATCCAATGCCCTCTTCGATCAATAGATCAAATTTGATTTCAGATTTCCCCAGTAAGCCAATTACAGTCTGATAGCCATCGTAGCCAACTTCATCATTGGTACAGGTGCCATTAGCAAATCCCCCAAAAAACTGAGTTTTGGAGCCAAGACATGACTGCACTCCTTCAAAAAAGTCAAGAGGATCATGTCTTGAGGTACAAAACAAAAAGCAAAGCTGAACCTCCTCAGGGGAAAGTTCAGCTTTGGCTAGAGCTTCTTTTGAGGCCTGAACACCGGCTTTTCGAGAGTCAGAGGACTCAGAGAATCCTACTCCAAATGAAGTGCCGGCTGTCATGGTTACTCTTCAATTACAACTTCTGTGGTAATTCGTAGCGGAAGCTCTATGGTGTTTTTAATTGGAGACTTTTTGTCCAAGATTTCTTTAGACTTAAGGAGTTGCGATACACTGGCTCCATTTTTACCTTTCAAAGTCACCTTGTAGTGCAAATCCAATGGCCCGTTTGGTTTAGACCGATCCATACCCAAAACGCCGTGAATATCGAAATTTACAAAGACCTCCACGTTGATTTTTTCCAGCTCTGTTCCGAATAAAGCTGCGTTGGTTGCAATCCCTGCGGTAAGACAACCACAAAGCGCCGAAGCGAGGTATTCTACAGGATTAGGATGCTCATCTGATCCTCCCAATACAGCAGGCTCATCTACCATTAAGTGAAATTTACTTGCTTCACTTCGAATATTTTTTCCATTAGAAAAAAGCTCAGAAACAGTTACTGCTGATTTGGTTCCACCTTTCCATTCAGATTGTGCTTTGAATTGGACCAGTGCTACTTTTGGATCATTTTTAATGGCTCCTGTGAGTGCTTCGAGGCTATCTAGGTCAACTCCGTTTTTAATGTTTGGCATGTTTGAGGAAAAATTTTAGTGATAAAAAGAATGTATGAAATATACCAAAAATAGGGGCTATACCAAACTAAGACTTATATTTAATCTATTGAAAATCTACGATTTAGTTTTTTATTAAATTTATTTTTTACCAATTATGTCTCAAAAAAATCTTCAAAAAATCCAACCTGATGCAGAATTGCATCAAATGCTCCAATCTAGTACTGGATCAAAAAAAGAAGAGTTTATCGAATTAATCTTTTCTCTACTCAAACAGGCAAGTACAACAGAGCATCTACTGGCGATGCAATATCTTTTTACAAGCTTTAGTCTGAAGAAATATCCAGAGGAATTTGCTGATTATATCCCTGATTCAACTGACCCTGACGAGCAAAAAATTAATGAAATCCGGATGGCTCAGATCGAAAAAATCCGGCGATGGGAGGCCAATATCCTTATGGTATCCCGAGAGGAAATGACTCACCTCTGTTATGACATGAATTTGCTTGCAATTCTGGGAAAAGACCCATACATGTACAGGCCAAATTTCCCTGTACCTGCAACTGCTTTTCCACTTGGGAAACCAGTGAATTTAATGCCATTTGGTCCTGTTGCCTTAGAGATATTTCGGTATTGGGAAAAGCCTGACCATCTTCCAGTCAGAGACCCACTTTTGGCGGAAGGAACTCCTCATGGACTAAAGGATTTATTTACTGTTCCCCATAAAGATCCCGGCCAATTCAATCATCCTGAGACTCACGATGAAGCAATGGGTTTTTTGAAACAATTTTTCTCCAATAGCTTGAATCAAGATACGCTGGCGAAAATCCACGACCCTTTAACAAACGGCACCCATTTCGACAGTATTGAGCAACTCTACACTTTTATTAGGGCTTATTTGCTTATCGGGTTGAAATACAAAGTCTTCGAAGGTCAAAATATGGAGCGGATCGTAGATGAGCATTATGGTTTTAATATTGTCTTAAATCCATTGGTTATTGGGCAATTTGAAAATTATGTCGAAGAGGCAATCGCGCAGATTATAGAAGAAGGCGAAGGGGTCTGGGGAATTCCTCCAGCTTTGGGAAGTCATTTCTGGGTTTTTCAAACGCTGATTGATTCCATGAATAAGGAGGTTAAGGAGGCTAAAGAATCCGGCTTACCATTTGAACCTGCGCTTCCAGTGGTTTGGAATCCTACCTGTGCCAAGCAGCATGACCGACATCTGATCAATTCGATTCCCAATATGCCCTCCAATGCAACCTATCCGATAACTAATCAGGTCGCAATCGAGGCCATGGAGCTTTTCAATGAGGCATATACGACGATGATTAGAATGCTGAGTGGATTCTTTGGCCATTATGAAATCGATCAAACAACAGGAATCCGACCACCGCAGGTCAATGCCTATTTCCAAACGGCATTTTATCCATTTATGACCAATGTGATTCGCCCACTTGGTGAGATGATTTGCAGATTGCCGGCTGATGAAAATTTTGTGCCGGATGGCGGCAAAGTTCCGAATCGATGTGCTGGACCCGATTTTCTATTTGATATCTCACAGTTCGACTCTTGTGGAATCGAAGAGGCAATAAAGCCTTATGAATACGTCAATAAATACCTTACTGATTTCGAATCCATGAAACAAAGAGCACTCAATTTAAAAACCCAATGTGAGCAACGTGGCTATCACATGGCGTTTTATAAGCAGGATGACGCGCGCGACTTCGATGTTTCATTTGCCTATTTAGCCGAAAATTTTGAGCGAATTGGAAAAAATTTCGCTGCTTATTGGAATGCTGAAATGGTCGCTCCAATCTCATCCAAAGGATTTCAAAACTATTCAAACAACTTTAACTAATATTTTTTATGCCTACTCTAAGCATTTCATTTGACGGTTTTTTCCAATGCCGACTAGCCACAGATCCAGATCCATCCAATGAACAACGGGGAATCTCAGGATTCACCTATGCTGTAGCCGGGGAAACTTTACTCGACCCTTCCATCTGGTCTCAGGCAAAGGATATCGAAACTGCCTATAAAACTAAAGCTGATGCATTTAAAGACCTGCTTCGATCTAATCCACAATTTGATATCAAAAATATCCGAGAGGCTTCTCCGGATTTTGCCACATACAATTCCCGAGGGATAGGAATTCAAGTCTCCAAAGTGGAAATAGATGGTGAAACCCCTCCAGGTCTAGATCAGAAAATGAAGGGAGCACTTTGTCGCTTCGCCAACCGTCCTCAATCGAACGGCCCATACAAAGGGCCTATTTTTGAGGGCAGAAATCAAATCACTTCTGATGGAGACCCAGATCGATTTACGGTTAATCCCTTTGTATTCACTATCTCAACACCTGATGATACGAAGTTGATCTTAAGCCGATTCGATCCTTTGGATTTTGATAAACCGGATGATCAACTTTACCAAGTATTTCCAAACACAAAGGTGGATCGCAGGCTTCCATACCAAAGATTTGCTCTTTCAGAAGATGGATTAGTACAAATCGGTCTCACCTCAGATGACTTAAATACGTTCTTCGAAAACAGAATGAATTGGCTCAAAGGAAAAATTGTCGAAGCTGAGGCTACAAATAAACTAGCCCTAGCAGAAGCCTTTCGATCCAGACTTTTCGGAGTGAATTTTTTCACACAAGCGACCGGACCTACCGTCCTCGCTAATCGACTCTTAAGCAGAATACCTCTTCGTCAACTTTACAAGCATTCGATCAGGGGAAATGCTAGTATGAATCCTCTTCCATTAGCTGATGCCGAGTTTTTTGCACCTTATCAAATTGATTCTGAAAAAGAATGGGAGATTCTCTATTATTTGGGTCAATACGATGGGGATCTAATGGTCGGCTGGTGTAGTGGAACGCTTGATATTCCTTTGAAATAATCTTCAACATTAACTTAATAGTTCAGTTGGGATCAACTGAGCTCTTTTTTTTGCCATATGGACTTGCCCGATTTGCGAAAGCGATTTAAAAAAAGAAAATCAATGGCACGTGTGTATCAAAGCGGATTTGAATTCGCTTTTTGAGGGTAAGCCAAAAGAGTTAGCGTTCGCTTTTGATAAAATCTTAGCAGAAATCTATGACTGGGATGATGTGATCGTCAACAATACCAAAAATGCAATCATGTTTGTACATAAGCAGACTTTTTTGGTCATCAGGCCAAAGAGCAAGTTTTTGGATTTATAATTTTACTCGAAAGATCAACAGACCTGTCCTCCATTTTTCAAATCAACTCAAGTGTCCAAAAAATTTGAAAACCACATTCGGATTACTACTTTGGAGGAGCTTTCTCCGATCTTACTTAAGCATATTGGAAATTCCTACGAACTCATATAAGCACATTTTTTTGCCAAATTAAGCGATTTTCCTATCTTAAATGAATGCAAAATTGGCTCAAATTTTACCTCATTTTTTGGTTTACGATTAGCTTTTCAATGCTGTCTTGGGCTCAGGAATCAAAGAAGAACAATTGGAAAATAGGAGGTTTTATTGATTTATATTATGGGTTTGATTTCAATCAACCTGAAGCAAAAAAACGATTGCCCTTTCTCTACAACCATACTCGACACGATCAGCTAATCATAAACCTCGCCTTGATCCAAGTCGCTTATGAATCTAAGCGGTTCCGAGGAAAACTAGGACTTCAGCAAGGGACTTATGCTCAGGACAACTATGCTGTGGAGCCTAGGGCACTGCGATGGATCAACGAGGCAAATATTGGTATTGGACTAGATCAAGAACAAAAACTCTGGCTTGATGTAGGCGTATTACCCTCGCATATTGGTTTTGAAAGTGCTATTTCTTGCGAAAACCCAACGCTGGGAAGGTCACTCATTGCGGAAAATAGCCCCTACTTTCTTACTGGCGCAAAACTTGGCTGGCAAAAAGATGACCGATGGTACTTCTCAGTATGGCTTGCCAACGGCTGGCAAATAATTCAAGGGGTAGCTGGAAATTCTTTGCCTTCCTTTGGAACCCAAGTCAATTTCTCCCCAAATGATCGATTGACACTGAACTGGAGCACCTTAACTGGGAATAACTATCCAGATGAATTGCGAAGAATGCGCTATTTCTCAAATCAGTATTTAAAATACCAAATTTCTGAAAAATGGAAGCTAGTGGCAGGAATTGATTTAGGCTGGGAGCAAATGGCTAAGAACTCTACCAAAATGAATTTCTGGTCTGGGGCTTCACTTATCTCAACCTATACTTTTGATGAAAACTGGAAGACTTCATTGAGAGCTGAATATTATCGAGACCGAAAAGGCCTGATCGCAATCTCTCAAAATGCTGAAGGTCTGTTAGCTAGTGGCTATAGTATAAATCTTGATCGAAAGATTGGCGAAAATTTTATTCTGCGAATAGAGTCCAGATATCTAATCAGCCCATCTGAGCAATTCTTTAAAAAATCTAAACCGACTTCTTCTAATTACTTTATGCTAGCATCTATTTCATATCGCTTGAAATAAAAGAATAGAATTCGTAGTTTCAAAAAACACAAAAAATGAGCTACGAATCTTTAATGTATTTCCATCTACTCACCGTGGTACCCTGTATTTTTTTAGGTGGATACCTTCTTGCCGCCCGTAAGGGAGGTCTGATCCACCGAAAACTGGGAGGAATTTATATGATTCTTATGATCCTTACCGCATTAATTGCCTTACTAATTCCAGCTGGTGTAGGCCATCAATTTTTTAATCATTTTGGTTACCTCCATTTGTTGAGCATCATCGTACTCTGGACGGTTCTCACAGCTTTTTTAGCAGTCAAAAAGGGTAACATTAAATCACATCAACGCAAAATACTGATTCGCTAGGTAAGCGGAATTATCATCGTATGAGGCTTTACTCTTAGTCCAGGAAGGTATTTGTATGAATTGTTTTTTGGGTGATTAGAAAAAATTCTGTGCTTCTATTTTAGTAGATTCTGAGATTTTTCATACAATCGATTGTACAATTTATAGGAAAACCTCTAGGAGACATATATCCTATAGAATATCTTTTAATCCTTGAAAAGTGATCAAGACTCCAGAAAATTTTTGTTAAAATAATTTGATTGTCTATTTATTATTTATAAAATGCAATCGATTGCGCAGTTGCATTCAAAATTTCAATAACCCAAACTCAAATTACACATGGTAAAACCACTACAAAAAAGGAGACTGGCCGTACGTTTGGCACTACTCTTTTTACTGGGCTGCACCCCAATTTTTCTGAAAGCGCAGACCAGACAAGTAAGCGGCACAGTGACCTCCGATGCGGGCGAGACTATGCCAGGTGTATCGATCGTAGTAAAAGGAACTACTACCGGTACCACTACAGCTATTGATGGGAAATACTCCATTAATGCCGATCAAGGGACAACCCTTGTCTTCTCATTCATTGGAATGATCTCCCAAGAGCTAGCTGTTGGCAATTCAACCATACTGAATGTCGAGCTAGCAACTGACATTTCTCAATTGGAAGAAGTAATCGTAGTCGGCTATGGTACGCAGCGAAAAAGTGACTTGACGGGATCAGTATCTTCTATAAAAGCCGCCGAACTCACAGCATTTCCCGTAGCCAATGCCGTCCAAGCATTACAGGGACGAGCCGCAGGAGTAAGTGTACAGGCAAATAATGGTGATCCGGGAGGAGCATTGAAAGTAAGAATCCGAGGCGGAAACTCAATCAATGCCAGCAGTGATCCACTTTTTGTAGTAGATGGTTTCATCGGAGGTACGATTCCCGCACCCGAAGATATTCAGTCTATGGAGGTGCTAAAAGATGCTTCTGCAACCGCAATCTATGGTTCTAGAGGAGCCAATGGTGTCATCATGGTCACCACCAAAAAAGGTAAAGCAGGGAAAACCAAAATTGATTTTAATACTTCTTTTGCCAGTCAAGAGCCTGTAAGACGGATGGATATGTTAAATGCCGCGCAGTTTCTCGATTATACCCAAGAGGTACTTCCGAATTATATTTCAGGCGGCGCAGATACAAATTGGCAGGATGAAATCTTCCGAACAGGAGGAATTCAAAACTACCAATTGGCAGTATCAGGCGGTACCGAAAAGATGAATTATTATGTTTCAGGAGCTTTTTTTGACCAGACGGGTGTGATCATCAACTCTGGATTTGAGCGATATTCCCTCACCAGTAATTTGAATTTTAATGCCTCCGATAAGATCACTGTAGGATTAAATCTATTTGCCAGAAGAGAAGGCAAAAATGGCGTGGTGACTCAGGAAGGTTCCGGAGGAGCAAACAGCGCAGGTGTGGTAGGTTCTTCACTTCGCTTTATGCCGGATCTTCCGGTAACTAATCCGGATGGCTCTTTCACGATTGCCAAAATCGGAGATCCAATCGATAACCCTTTTGCGGTAGCTTCTCAGCGAGAAGATGAAAACGTAGCTGATTTACTTCAAGCAAATATTTTTGTGAATTTTGACATCACTAAAAACCTAACATTCAAAACTACGTTAGGCGCGAAAACGGATAATGGAAGACGGGGAATATTTGTGCCAACTACACTGAATCAAGGTCTAAACATCGGCGGTGGAGCGAGTATCAGTTCTTTTAAAAATACCAATATCATCAACGAGAATTACTTGACTTATTCAAAGATCTTCGGCGAAAAGCATAACTTCTCCATCTTAGGTGGGTATTCTATTCAAAAGTCCCAGAATACCAACTGGCTCGCTAGAAGCCAGTCTTTTATCACCAATTCGGTTTCGTATTGGAATCTGGAAGGAGGATCGGTACCCCAAATTCCAAACTCAGGATTCTCGGAAGTGCAGATTGCTTCGCTTTATTCCCGAATCAATTACTCTTTCAACAGTAAGTATCTGTTCACTTTCAATGCGAGATACGATGGCTCGTCTAACTTCAGCAAGAACAACAAATGGGCATTCTTCCCGTCGGGCGCTTTTGCTTGGAATATGAAGGATGAGAAGTTCTTACAAGAGTCCAGCTTATTCTCAGATTTCAAATGGAGAGTGAGTTATGGTCTTACAGGTAATCAGGCAATTGCTCCTTACCAGACTCTTGCACGCTTTTCAAATGTATTCACCGTGATCAACGGATCACCAGTAAACGCAGTCCGCCCTACTACGGTAGCCAATGACGACCTTACTTGGGAGACTACCAGACAATTAGACTTTGGTGTGGACATTGGTCTCTTTGAAAATCGTATAAACTTGACCGCTGACTACTATAGAAGTGTGACTTCTGACTTGCTATTTTCTGTGCCGCTGCCGTCTTATTCAGGGTTTGGCAGCCAGCTCCAAAATATCGGTAAAATAGAAAACAAAGGTTTCGAGCTGGGCATTACCACAGTCAACACCAGGGGGGAATTTGACTGGAGAACAAGCGTTAACATCTCTACCAACAGAAACAAGGTGCTGGAACTTCCTGATGGAAATGACATCCTTTACGGTTCTGGACCGGGCCATTTGATTGGCTTGGGACAAACTCAAATCCTTCGAGTAGGTGAGCCGGTAGGCAGTTTCTTTGGATGGATTTATGATGGAGTCTATCAAAATGGAGACACGTTCCTTCCCGGTGGTGGATTTGAGCAAGTCGCTGGAGGCGAGAAGTTTCGTGACATCGATGGAGAGAAAGATGCCAACGGAAAACTTACTGGCAACCCTGATGGCAGACTGAATGCAGACGACCGAACAATCATCGGAAACGGACAAGCTAAATTTATCTGGGGATTGAACAATGACTTCAGCTACAAAGGTTTTGACTTGAATATCTTTTTCCAAGGATCCCAAGGAAACAAAATTTTGAGCTACACGCTATTGGAGCTAGAGACCCTTTCAGGATCGATCAATTCTACTACAGAAGCATTGAATCGCTGGACTCCTGCAAATACTGATACGGATGTCCCATCTCGTACTCTCAATAGAACTCAACGAGTAAGCAGCAGATGGGTATTCGATGGCAGTTATGTAAGATTGAAAAACATCGCTTTGGGCTATAATTTTCCAAGAGCGATGACAGAGAAGGTTTCCATCAGCAAACTGAGGATATACGTGAGTGCTCAGAACATACTTACGTTCTCTGATTACAGAGGATTTGATCCAGAAGTCAATTATTCATCTGCAGGAGCTACCAATTCCAACAGAAACCTCGGACTGGATTATGCGAGTTATCCAAATGCAAAATCGCTCACCATAGGCATGAACATAAGCTTCTAAACCCAAAAAAACAGAAATCATGAAAAACTCAAAAAATATAATTCTGGGTCTGGGGCTAGCCTTAATTTCGTTTGGCTGTGCAGATTTAGAAGAAAAACCAGTAGGTGTATTTGCACCTGAAACATTCTTCAATACTCCGAAGGATGTAGAAACAGCTGTTCTTGGTAGCTATGGCGTACTTGCTTCCGAACCTCTTTTTGGAAGACAGTTTAATTCAGCGTTGATGCTTCGAAGTGATATGGTAGATATCGGCAACAGAGCCACTTCGGCAGAACGAATCCAAGTGAACGATTTCAATATGGATTCAAATAACGGGATGGTGAGTAGATTTTGGCCGGTTTGGTTTCAAGTAATCAATGCTGCAAATGCAGCAGAAAGTGGCGGCGAGAGCCTTGGCTTAAAAGCCGAAGAAATCAACCCGTTAATCGCTGAAGCAAAATTTGTCAGAGCATTTAGCTATTTCCACTTAGTACGAGTATTTGGAGAACTTCCTTACATCAACTTTGCGGTAAGCGATCCCACAGCTTTGAAAAATATCTCTAAGTCATCAGAAGCGGAAATCTATGCGGGAATTATCGCTGATCTGGAATTTGCAAAGCAATGGCTTCCAAGCAAGCAGAAAAATGACGTACGGAGCAGACCAACTGCCGGAACAGCGGCCTCTTATCTAGCTTCGGTGTATTTGACCCAAGGCAATTATCAAAAGGCCTACGATGAGGCGAAATTTGTAATCGACAACAAAGATCTGTTTGGATACAGACTGGAAGCAGATTTTCGAAGCCTATGGATCGCAGCTAATGCAGACAATGTGAAGGAAACCATATTTGCCATGGACTTTTTAGGTCAAGTCAATGTAGGCTCCCAAAATGATGATTTGATTCCAAATATGACTGGTGTGATCAACTTTCAGCCGGGGACTTTTGGTGTCAGTGTACCTTCACTAAAAGTTTATCAAACTTGGGATAATAAAGATTATAGGAAAGAAGTGAGTCTGGTCGACACTATAGTTTTTAATGCTGTGGTTAGAGCCTTCCCAGAATTCACCACTCCTAGGCCGCACATCTATAAGTGGACTCAATCTCCTGGCAATTCAAATACTGGCGGTAGATTTTCTGATCACAACTACATCGATATGAGGTATGCGGAAGTGCTTTTGATCGCTGCAGAGGCGGGAGCAGAAGTGGGTAAGCCAGGCACTGAAACAGCTGGATATCTAAATCAAGTTCGTGAGCGTGCCAGAAATTGGGGCGGAAGGATGACGAATTTTCCTGAGGATGTTTCGACTGGTCTGACCAAAGCTCAGTTAATTGACTTGACTATGGATGATCGTCGATTGGAACTAGCTTTCGAATGGAAAAGATGGTATGATATCAAGCGTAGAAAACTTGGAGAAAGCGTTTTCCGAGGACCCAACAGTCTTGAGCCGAGAACGAATTTTGATCCTTCCAGAGATTACTTATTTCCACTACCAAATTCAGAATTGATCATAAATCCGAATTTGGCACCAAACAATCCAGGATATTAATCTTAAAATTCTTTCAGGGTCAGCACTTGTTTTTTTAGAGAACTGACCCTGAATTACCCAAATCACCATGCAGAAAAAACCGTTACTTTCTTTGCTTTTTATAGTCTTAGCTGTTGTTTCTTGTACTCCTGTAAATGGACAGAAGGAGCAAAAACCCGATGTCGCGAAAAGCATTAAAATCGCTCAAGCTCATTTGCAGAATAGTCTGAAAGCACTTAGCGATAAGACACTTTATCCACGATCCACCAAAGCCGACGGCTCTATAAATCTAGTGCCGGCTAGAGACTGGACCAGTGGATTCTATCCGGGAAGTCTTTGGTACCTATATGATTATACCGGAGAAAAGGTTTGGGCTGATTCGGCAGCGTCAAGGACAGCTGGATTGGAGCGCGTTAAGCTCAATACTCACACCCACGATTTGGGATTTGTGCTTTATTCCTCTTTTGGCAACGGCTTAAGATTGACTGACAATGCTGCCTATGCACCAATATTACTTCAAGGAGCAAAGACATTGATCAAGCGTTTTGATCCAGAAATCGGAAGTATCCGATCCTGGGATTTCAAACCTTGGCAATATCCGGTCATCGTAGACAACATGATGAATCTGGAACTTTTGTTTTGGGCTACCAAATTCAGCGGAGATTCTACCTTTTACGACATTGCCGTGAAGCATGCAGATACGACCCTAAAAAATCATTTTCGTGTAGACAACAGCAGCTACCACGTGGTGGATTATGATACCCTGACAAATGAGGTGCTTGCCAAAAAAACCCACCAAGGTGCGGCAGACGAATCTGCCTGGGCCAGAGGACAAGCATGGGGGCTTTATGGATTCACTGTAATGTATCGGGAGACAGGTGATCAGAAATACCTGGATCAAGCCATCAAAATCGCAGCGTTTTACCTAAACCATCCAAGGATGCCTGAAGATCTTGTTCCTTATTGGGACTTCGACGCTCCGAATATCCCGAATGAGCCTCGTGATGCCTCCGCTGCTGCTGTGACCGCTTCGGCACTATTGGAGTTAAGCAATTACGCTCCGGCAGAAAATGGGTATTTCCAAACAGCAGAAAAAATGCTCGCCAGCTTGAGCAGTCCTGCATACCTGGCTAAGCCTGGGACCAACAATAACTTCATCCTGATGCACAGCACCGGGCATATGCCAAATGGAACTGAGATAGATGGGCCAATTACTTATGCTGATTATTATTACCTAGAAGCCCTGCTTCGATACCAAGCTGCCATAAGTAAATAATACACAGATTACACCTGATACATCCATGTGGATTTTAAGCATTCTCATTTGGTTTCCCATTCTCTTTCAGCCTGATTCGGCAGTGGTCAGGATTGAGAATCAATTGGATTTACCTCGAGCTGAGGTCATTTCGATCAAAGTTGCTGACCTGGAAAAAATACTTGAGTCAGAAATCGGGGATGAAAGAATTAGCGTTCAGGATTCGAAAACAGGCAAACTCGTGATCACTCAGTTTGTTGATCTCAATCAGGATGGAATCGTTGATGAACTGCTTTTTTGGAGTGAAATCGGCTCAAAAGAAATCAAAACTTACCAAATACGAATTGGAGAAAGCAAGCTCGAAGAACCTAAAGAGAACTTGAGCACCTTTGCAAGATTTGTCCCGGAGCGGATCGATGATATTGCCTGGGAAAATGATAAGGTCGCATTCCGAACTTACGGGCCGGAGGCACAACGCTTGACCGATGAAGGCATGAAGGGCGGTACACTTACCAGTGGGATTGATGCCTGGCTGAAACGAGTGGATTATCCCATCATTGATCGGTGGTACCAAAAGCATGTCGATGGCAGAAGCTATCACAAGGATGCCGGCGAAGGCTATGATCCCTACCACGTCGGAGACAGTCGTGGAATCGGCGGAATCGGGGTCCTCTTAGACGACTCCTTGTATGTTTCAAAAAACTTCGTCGATTACAAAATTCTCACAACAGGCAAGCTCAGGACAATCTTTCAACTGACCTATGCACCTTGGCAGGCTGGAAAAGCAAGGATCCAAGAATCTAAGATCATCTCAATTGACAGAGGAAGCCAATTCTTCAAGATGGAAATAGAATTGAAAAGTTCGGAAAAAATTCCAAATGTAACCGCAGGCATTACGTTACATGAAGGAAACGGAGTTACAGAGATTAATCGCTCTCAGGGTTGGATTAGCTACTGGGAAATGATCGATGATGCAGGTCTTGGAACCGGTCTGGTGATGGCTCCTAAATTGATCAAATCAGCCTTTGAAAAACGAACTTCCAAAAAAGATCAAAGCCATCTATTTGTCAGCTTCGATCCTAAAAAAAAGATAAACTACTATGCCGGATTTGCCTGGCAGAAAGCCGGGGAGATCCAAACAAAAAAAGAATGGACAACTCATCTATCGGAATTTAGCCAAAAGGTGAATAGTCCTTTGAGGGTCAAATTGGCACTCAAATAAATTTATTAGAAACAAATATAAATTTGAATTTGAGCCAGAATGTTTGGATTCACAAACACAAAACCATGAAAAAAGCCACATTTGATATCCGGTTCGCTGTCCACCACAGGGAATTCAAAAATATGGATACTACAGCTCTTCGGGAAAATTTTTTAATGGAAAACCTATTCCAAACTGACCAAGTCACGCACGTGTATGCACATTATGATCGACTGATTATCGGGGCGACTGTACCGATGAATCATCCTGTCAGGCTGGAGACTATTGATCCTCTCAAATCGGAATACTTCCTAGAAAGGAGAGAATTGGGAATCATCAATATCGGCGGCAAAGGTGAAGTAGTAGCAGATGGAGTTAATTATACCTTAGAAAATAAAGAGGCACTTTACCTTGGAAAAGGAACCAAAGAGGTGACCTTTTTACCAGGAGATCAATCAGCTCCTCCGAACTTTTATTTCAATTCTGCTCCTGCGCATTCGGCCTTTCCTTCCAAAAAAATCGCTGCTTCGGATGCTGAAATAGTAGAAACCGGGGCGATGGAGCAAGCAAATCATCGAATAATCCGAAAACTAATCGTCAATAGTGTAGTGAAAACTTGCCAACTTCAAATGGGACTCACCGAACTAAAACCAGGAAGCATCTGGAACACCATGCCTGCTCATACACATGATAGACGGATGGAGGCTTATTTATATTTTGATTTGGCTCCAGATCAGATGGTATGTCATTTCATTGGCGAGCCACAGGAGACTCGGCACATTTGGATGAAAAGTCATCAGGCTGTTTTATCCCCACCTTGGTCCATCCATAGCGGTGCCGGCACGAGCAATTATTCTTTTATCTGGGGAATGGCAGGAGAAAATCTGGATTACGGAGACATGGACATGGTCAAGGTAACTGACTTGAAATAAGCGATGAATAACCTATTTGACTTAAGTGGAAAACGAGCCCTGATTACTGGAGGAACGCATGGCCTGGGAATGGCGATGGCAAAAGGACTAGGAAATGCAGGTGCAGAATTGCTAATCAATGGTCATTCGCCTGCAAAGCTAGCAGCGGCCCTCGAAGAATATCGAAGTGTAGGCTTAAATGCTACAGGATTTCTATTTGATGTGACCAAAGAAGAACAGGTAAAAGGTGCAATTGCCGATATCGAGAAAAATGGTCCGATAGATATTCTGATCAACAATGCCGGAATCATCAAGCGAATCCCGATGGAAGATATGGAAGTGGAGGATTTTCGCGAAGTAATCGACGTGGATTTGGTCGGCCCATTTATAGTATCAAAGCACGTAGGAAAAAAAATGATTGAGCGCAAATCAGGTAAAATCATCAACATCTGCTCAATGATGAGTGAGTTGGGTAGAAATACCGTGTCTGCCTATGCTGCAGCGAAAGGCGGATTGAAAATGCTCACACGAAATATGGCCACAGAGTGGGCCAAACATAATATTCAGGTAAACGGTATAGGCCCTGGCTACTTTGCCACAGAGCAAACTAAGCCGATCAGAGTTGACGGTCATCCCTTTAATGAGTTTATTCTGAATCGAACTCCTTCTGGACGCTGGGGAGATCCAGCAGACCTTATGGGAGTGGCTGTTTTTCTATCCTCATCTGCCAGCGATTTCGTCAATGGACAAATAATATATGTAGATGGCGGTATATTGGCCACCATTGGCAAACCCTCCAATGAATAGCCCGCAACTTAGTTCTAGCTTGCTTTAGGATGAAAAAGAAAACCACCATTCACGATATTGCCGAGAACCTTAATGTGACCGCATCTACAGTTTCTCGGGCGCTAAATAACAACCCAAGAATTAGTCTTAAAACCCGAAAACTTGTACAGCAGGCCGCAGAAAAACTAAATTATCAACCCAATAATATTGCAGCAGCTTTGCGCAGCGGCAAATCCAATATCATAGGAATCATCGTCCCAACCGCAGATCGAAGCTTCTTCTCTTCGGTGATTTATGGAATTGAAGAGATCGCCAACACCTCAGGATTCAACGTGATGATCTGTCAAAGTCACGACAATTACCAAAATGAAGTCAACAAAGTCCAAGCTTTACTTAACGCAGGCGTAGATGGAGTGATCGTTTCCTTCGCTAAAGAGACGAAGGACTTTAAGCACTTTAAGAAGTTAATCAACAATGGCACCCCGCTGATTTTGTTTGATCGATCTACCCATGAATTGGAAGTCTCTCAGGTAGTCATTGATGATTATTTGGGCTCATATATGGCAACAGAGCATTTGATTTCACAAGGATACAACAGAATTGCACACTTCACCAGCAACGTGAAAATCAGCATCTACAAAGACCGACTTCGTGGCTATCAGGAAGCCTTAGCAGCGCATGGATTACCGCTGGATGAAGAATTGATCTTTGAATCCAACCTTCAATTGGAAGATGGTCGAGCCAGTATGATTGAAATTCTTGGAAAAGGGCTAGAAGTGGATGGGCTGATTTCCGCTTCGGCCATGGGAGCAATGGGTGCCATGCAAGTGTTGAAAGAGCACCAGATTAAAGTTCCGGACCAGTTTGGAATTGTTGGTTTTGCCAATGAGCCATTTATGTCCTTCACAGACCCTCCACTTTCCACAGTAGAGCAACACAGTAAGCGGATAGGAAATAGTGCCGCGGGGCTTTTCCTACAGGAAATCGCATCTAGGCAATCTAAATTTATTCCCCAGAAAATCGTCCTAAAACCCGAATTGATTATTCGTGGATCCTCAGTGAGGGTTGTTGAGTAGATTTCTGCTAGTGCAAGAATCCTCATTTACGCGATTAATTCTATGATTTCAACGTTTACTATGTGGCTAAAAAATTACCACCCTTCCATTTTGGCAAACCGTTATCCTCCCAATTAGCATCATTCCGGCCAAAAGCCGGAACCCTAATTGTCTTTTTTCTATAAAGATGTCTCACCGCTGCTGCTATTTCCAGCGATGGATATCCCTGTAGCTCAATTTATTATTCGGAATTCAACATTCCTCATTCGATATTTCTCCTTTGTGATTTATTTCAACTTTCTGGTTTTAGTTTTCTCACTTCACTAGAGCTTCTCGATTTCCCCCAAATACTTTTCCGCTTGCTCTAAAAGTTCAGCTTTATCCTTCAACTTATCTAAGGTTCGATAGGCCATTCCGATCCTCGGATTTTTCTCTAGCTTGGCTCGGTTTCGGTCGTAAAAATGCCAATACAGTGAATTAAATGGACAAGCTCCATCGCCTATTTTCTTATTGGGATCATAGACACAATGACTGCAATAATTACCCTGCTTCTTAATGTAATTTGCAGAGGAGACATAGGGTTTGGTACCGACAATTCCTCCATCGGCAAACTGGCTCATACCACGTGTATTGGTGATTTCAACCCATTCGATGGCATCGATGTATATACCGAGATACCATTGATCGATTTCATCTGGATTAATTCCTGCTAAAAGCAAGAAATTACCCGTAACCATCAATCTCTGAATGTGGTGTGCATAGGCCTGCTCCAAGGATTGGGTAATCGAGTGACTCAGACACTTCATTTTTGTCTTCCCGGTCCAAAACCAGTCTGGCAGTTTTCGATCATGATTGAAAAAATTCAATTCCGCAAAGTCAGGCATCTTAGCCCAATAAATTCCGCGCATATATTCCCGCCAGCCGATGATCTGACGAATGAATCCTTCGACCTGAGAAATGCTGATTTCCGATTGATTTTCCTTCCAATGATTCTCCACTTTTTGGACTACTTCCAAGGGTGAGAGCATCTTTGAATTCATAGCAAAGCTCAGCCTCGAATGAAAAAGGAAAGGGTCCCAGGTAGTCATCGCATCTTGATAATCTCCAAAATGAATCAAAAGATTTTCACAGAAATAGTCCAAGACTTCCAGTGATTCACCACGACTTGTAGGCCAGTTAAATGCCGTTTCATCAATAGTCCCAATGGTCTTCACTCCGGCTTTTTCGATCATTTCCACTAGTGACTTTACAGATTTCGGATGGAGTTTTGGCTTGCGCAAAAGACGCTGATCTTTCAACGCTGAGCGGTTTTCAGAATCAAAATTCCACTTGCCGTCTAGGGGTTCTTTTCCCTCCATGAGGATATCAAAATCTTTTCGCATCTGACGGTAAAAGGTTTCCATCAAGAAGGTCTTTTTACCTTTGAAAAAGTTCTGCAAATATTCTCTTTCGGTAAGAAAATGCTCTGTCCCGACCGCTCTTGATTGGATTTTCAACGTATCTGAAATTTGTCGAAGCTGCTGATCAAGTCGGTACTCATCAGGAAGTTGATACTCAAAGGAATCAAAGCCTTCATTTTTGACCAGTTTAGCAATCATCTTTCCGAGATCTTGCTCATTTTCTGACTGGTCTAGCTTGAAATAGAGGACGTCATGGCCTGCCTCTTTGAGGTGATCGGCAAAGTTTCGCATAGACTGAAAATATGCGACCACTTTCTGAATATGATGTGCTACATAATCCGTCTCTTGACGCATCTCCAGCATGAGGTAGCTCGTATTCGAATCCACCTCATCAAACCAGGAATGAGCTAAGTTCAATTGATCACCTAGGATCAAACGTAATGTTTTCGACATAAAAAGAGGCTTTACGATTAAAGCCATTTCGAAATCGGATTGTTTATGAAATCAATATTTAAAGCAAGGCATGGAGGAAGTTTTACCTCTTCCTTTAGAAGATCCTGCCAAGAAGCTATACCGTAAACTGATTTCGTGCGCGCCACCTGTATTAGCATTGCCCAAGGAAGAAAGTGTGAAGTCATGGCTATATCCTATGTCTAGTCCACCACCAAGAGAGATTCCGAGCAAGGCGATAATTGATTCTTGATTTGGCTGCCCTTTCTGTGCCACCGGGATTCCTCGATACCAAACTCCAAAAACCAATGGCTGAATATTTACCTGCGCTCCCATATCCAATTGGGAGAATGGCCCCTGATTTTTATAATTGAAAGCCAAAGTTAGCTCCTTAGTGCCCAACCGCTTATTCATATACTGCGATGATGATCCTCCGGATAAATCAAACTTCACCCCGCCATGTGCAGATACTTTCAATGGCAAGCTGCTATTAGCTCCATCCAGGAAGGAAATATTAGGCTGAGTCAGGTGATGACCAGAAATCCCAAACCATACATTTTCAGTATGAAAGAGCATCCCAAAGCCATAATCCATAAATTGGTGACGAGCGCCTGCTCCTAAATTTTCCCCACTGAAATCCCCAACTATACCTGTTTGATCATCGATTTGGCTTCCAAATACCAAATCTCCAAAGTAGGCATCTCGGTCCACATAGCTCACTTGGCCTCCTACGCGAAGGAAAGAACTAAGTCCCAGTCTCAATCGGTAGGCATAGGTAGCCCCAATCTCAGAGACACTAAGATTAGCCATGCTTTGCTGGGATTTATTCACGATCAATCCAATCCCACTATTTGCATTGAAGATGTAATGATCTATGTAAGCAGAGTAGGAATTAAAAGATTGGTCCAGACTTGGCCATTGATTTCGATAGTTTACTCCGATTCTGGTCATTTCTGAGGAACCCGTCATGGCGGGATTCAAGTACAAGGGGGCAGCATAAAACTGTGAATATTGCACATCTTGAGCGAAGCTGTTTAAATTAAATACGGTCAGCATAAGTGTCAGCAAGATCAGGAAGAAGCTGTTTTTCATACACTATATGATTAAGGTGATTCCACCCGTTCTTTCAAAAAAACTTCCATCGATGGAGGAGTAAGTGATTCGGTACAGGTAATTACCACTAGGAAGTACCTGCCCTTTGTGTGTGCCATCCCAGCCCTCACCCTCAAGCCCAGAGCTGGAATAAATCCGCTCTCCCCAGGTATTGAAAATATCCATGGTGAAAGAGGAAACTGCTTTAACTTTAGGAATAAAGGTGTCATTCAGACCATCGCCATTGGGTGTGAATGCGTTAGGAATAACTACCAATTCGGTAGCATTCGAAACTTGAATTGTTTTTGATTCTTGGCTAGCGCAGCCATAGGTATTGAAAGCTTTTAGAATTACCTGAAAGGTTCCTGCTTTTTCAAACAGGTGAATTGGATCTTTATCTTTTGAAATTTTCCCATCTCCGAATTCCCATTCCCAAGCGATAAACTCATTAGAAATCACACTTTCGAAGACAATCTCTTCAGATACTTGAACTTCCACTCCACTGTTGATTTCCAGCTTTCGATAGTTGAAGTCAATCCTTCCACCTTGGGAAGCTTGATTAGGAAAATCAACTTTGGCCTCCGTCTCAACACTGCATCCACCAGCATCAGTAATCGTTACGTTTATAATTCCAGATTTAGAGAAATTGATTTCACGCATGTTTTTATCACCAGTATTCCAAATTATGTTGAAAGGCTCTTTTCCGCCTTGAATTGAAACCCAGGCAATCCCCTCGACTGATCCCGCTGCACAGTCCACATCCAACATAGATTCTATTCTAGCAGTAAGCGCTGAAGGCGCTGAGAGCTGAATTGACTTAGTAACACCACAGCCACTTTCGTCGGTTACGATGACTTGGTACGTTCCTGCTTTTAAGTTGCTTCGGCTTAGGTCTCCGGATGTCCTGTCAGACCAAGACAGCGTATATTTCCCTGATGCGCCTTTTATTCCAAGCTTGATCTTTCCATCTGCTTTCCCTTCACAGGAAGCACTGGTTGCTTCAATCACATTCACTTCCAAAGCTGAGCGAGAAGAAATTTTGAATTGCTTTTCAACACTACAGCCAGAAGTATCAGTCACTTTGACAGAATAGTTTCCTACGGCTAAGTCTGAGATATCTTTTGTAGTAGCCCCGCTGTTCCATAGATAGGAATAAGGTGTTTTCCCTCCCGCCACAGTTAAAGTAATTACTCCATTCGCATCACCTGTACATGAAGCTTCAGTGAGAGAGCTAGAAATAGTCATAGCTACTGGAGCTTCTATTTTGAAGCTTTTTTGGAAAGAGCAACCTTTTTGATCGGTGATTTGAACTTGATAATCACCTGCGGGGATGTTGTTCAGATCTTTTGAGCTTGAACCATTATTCCACTTGTAGGAATAGGGTGCAATTCCACCCGATACAGATAGGCTTATCCTACCATCTGGCTGTCCAGAACATGAAGGAGATTGAACTTGATCCGCTAGCTGTATTCCAGCATTGCTACTTTTAATCTCAAAGGAGACGGTTACCTCGCAGTTGAATATATCCAAAACTGAGACTGAATAGGTTCCTATCGCCAAGTCATTAGTTTCCCAAACATCTTTCAGACCATTACTCCAAGTATTTGTGTAAGGCTCACCCCTACCAATTTTTACACTAATTTTAGCGTATCCATCAGGGGTCGAAACACATGAAGCATCTTTGGTAATAATTTGATTTAGTATCAAAGGGAAAGGAGGTTGTATAACAATTCGCTCTGTATGCTCTCTTCCTTCTGAATCAGTGATAGCTACGGTATAGGTTCCCGAATATAAATTCGTACGATCTTTGGTAGTCTCGAGCGTATTCCATCTGAATGTATAGGGTGATGTACCACCTGTTATGTCCAATAAAATGGTGCCTTTATCCGTGTGGGCGCATAGCGCAAGCTTGCCAGAAACCTGTACAGAAATAAGTTCCGATGAAAAGGCTCTTAGATTTTCAGAAAGACGACTTGAGATCTCAAGTGAAGATTGAGCAAAAGAATTTTGATTCACACTTATTAACAGTGTAAGAATCAAAACACAATATAGACCAAGATCTTTTTTCAAATTTCATAAATTTTATAAGCACAAAAATTTTTAGGTTTTAAAATTTGCCTTACAAATAATTTTTTCTGTATTTCATTTTTAAGAATAATATTTTATGTAAATGATATACAGCAAAATGATATTCTTAAAAAATGGCTATTTCCAATAATAAGTATAGATTAATTCTATTTAACAAGGCTTCAGGGAGTAGTGCTGAAAATGAAATCAACGTCAAAAGTCTACTAATCCGTAAAAAATTTATGTGTGCCAAAAAGCTGTGGGAGTGCTACTTTTTTTTGGCTACAAAAAGAAAAAGACCTGAAAAATCAGGCCTGAAAAAAAATTAAGTAATCTTATTATTTTTTGTCAAAATTGAAAAACGATACCTAGTCTTTCAATAGTTAAAGCATGGAATGGTCCTAGATTTAATATTTCAGCTTTTGAAGTCTCCCAAGTGCAAAGTGTATGTGATAGATACTTCATGCGATCCACCGGAATTTCTAAGCTCCGACTTTGATGCAGTGACATCCTAAGAGTATCCTATATCCAAACCCCCTTCGAGAAAGATGCCTACCAGGCCAATTACCGCTTCATTATTAGGCAAGCCATTTTTAGTTGGTAAGTCTCTACACCAAATTCCAATAACTGGTGTATCCAGAAATAACTGGGTGCCTACATCAAGCTGATTGAATGGATCTTGTTGTTTGTAATTGAAGGCAAAGGAAATTGACTACTCTGCATGAGCATACGCAATATAATTTCTTCTCTCACCTTGGAGGTCAAATCGAATCCTGTCTTGAGTAGATAGTTTCATTGGAAGCTTGGAGATCTGCCCTTCAACAAAAGAAATATCCGGCTGGGAAATATGGTGTGCAGATATTCCCAGCCAGATTTTATCCGAATAAAACATTCCTCCCAGACTATAGTCGAAAAAGCTGTACTTACTGTCAACAGGAATCCCATTTAATTTATCTGTCATCCCTCCTACAGTACCATTAATGATATCGATCTGAGTACCAAAACCCAAGTCAGAAAAAATGCATCGAACTGCGTATAGCTAGCCATACCACCAACTCGAAAGTACATGTCATCACTCAGCTTCAGTCGATAAGCGCAGGAAAGGCCAATTTCATTAGTAGAAAGATTGGCAAGACTTTCCTGACTCCCATTGAAAATTAATCCTATTCCACTGTTGTAGTCAAAAAGGTAATGATCAATCTATGCTGAGCAGGAATTGAAATTTTGATCTAAGCCCGGCCACTGATTCCTATAATTAATACCAATTCGTGTAAGCTCACTAGCACCGGTCAAAGCTGGATTAAGCTAAAGCGGCAAGGTATAAAATTGAGCATACTGTACTCCTTGGACGTAGGAATTTTATATTGTACGCGTTAGTACAAAATAAACGGTAAAACAAGCACCTAATAACTTGCTCAACGGATTCTCATGGTCGCTCCTTAGAAACAAAAAATACTCATTTTAAGAGCTTGACCAGTGGAAATTGAATCTATAAATGTGGATTTTGAAACTACCAGGGCCTATGATTGGAGTCAATCAGATCAGCTTCGATCCTGCTAGAGATTGAAAAAAAATCTTCATAACCCTAAGCGAATCACCACCGATCAATAATAGTATCAAAGGATTTTTGGGAAAATATTTTTGAATGTTAGAGATCCAATACCACTTGATTTCTTATCAAATCCTCAAAATCCTCTCTTTTTCGAATCAGTTTCGCCTCTTTTTTCAAAACCAAAACCTCCGCAGGACGAAGTCTTGAATTATAATTTGAAGCCATACTGAATCCATAAGCACCCGCATTTTTAAAAACGATCAGGTCTCCAGCCCTCAGCTCTGAAATCATCCGATCAGCAGCTAGCGTATCCGTCTCACAAATATATCCAACTACATCATACGGCTTGAGGTCACCTTTGGGATTACTTAAATTATAGACTCCATGATAAGCATCATAGAGCATCGGACGGATGAGGTGATTCAATCCTGAGTCCACCCCAGCAAATGTAAGTTGGGGAGTATGCTTGACTACGTTGGTCTTTACTATTAAATAACCCGATTCGCTGACTAGAAACTTCCCCGGCTCAAGCCAAAGCTCCAAAGCTCTTCCGTATTTTTTACAGAATTCCTGAAAAGCTTCTGTGACTTTTCTGCCAACTTGGAAGATGTCCGTAGTCACATCACCTGGCTTGTAACCTACTTTGAATCCTCCGCCAAAGTCTAAAAATTTCAGATCCGGAAATTTCATAGCCGCGGTGAATAACACATTTCCACCTTTCAGAAATACCTCTGCATCCAAAATATCCGAACCTGTGTGGACATGTAGCCCAGTAATCAGCATCTTGAATTCAGCTACCACTGCCAACACTTCCACTAATTGATCGATGGAAATTCCAAATTTACTTTGGATATGACCAACAGAGATTTTAGCATTTCCACCTGCCATGATATGTGGATTGATTCGAATACAAACAGGAACAGTATTTCCATAAGTTTGACCAAACTGAGCTAAAATGGGTAGGTTATCCAAGTTGATCATTACGCCCAAATCCACTGCTTGCTGTACTTCCTCAAAACTGACACAGTTTGGAGTGTACATAATCTCATTTGAAAGAAAACCTGCCAATAGGCATAATCGGACCTCTTCTATGGAAACTGCATCAACCCCTGCGCCGGAAGATTTCACCAGTTTTAAGATCGATATATTGGAAAGGGCTTTGGTCGCATATTTGATCTTCAACGGAACACCAGCAAATGCCTCTTGTAAGGCTTGAATTTGGTTTACAATCTTATCCCCGTCATAGACGTAGACTGGGCTACTAAATTGGTGAGCAATTGATTCTAGGTTGATTCCTTGAATTTCGGTTGGGTTTTGAACTACAGACATTATTTAAAATTTGCTCACAAATATAGCTAAATCAAAAAAAAAGGAAGTACTAACCCTACTTTTTAAAAATAAAAATGCAGCTGTTATAGTCATGTGACTATCTACAATTGTACTGGCAAACTAATTTTACTTGCTTGACTGGCGACCGAAGTACCGACAATGCTCGTGTTTACCATATATTGAATCACTTATATTCTCTTACTTGTGAAATTACAGCTATATCCAATGATTAATTCTGAGCGTATTGCCAGTTAAATGTTGTTAACCAAAAGGCTGAACCTCATTATAAAATTAAATTTGTTCAATGTCCAAACGCTCGATTACGCTTATTATCGTACTCATGTTCCTTTCCAGCTTTGGCTTGATCGGCTTCCAATACTATTGGGTATCCAATGCGATCAGCATTAATCGGGAGCGATTTGATCAAAACGTCTTACAGGCACTTTCCAGTACAGTAGATGAATTGGAGAAAATGCAAACTAGAAATTCCATACTCTCCACCTTGATGCGGGATTCAGTTTTTCAAGAATCTATTTTTCAAAAAATTGAACCCATAGAATACCAACCCAGTCAAAGACCCACTTATCGAAGACGTCCTTCGTTAGTGGATACTATCTTCAAGGGAACAGCACCAGAAGTGAGCTCGACTTTCAGAAGGATTCTCGAATCTCAGGGTATAAACATAAATATCCTCGATGAATTGGAACAGTTTTTTGCTTACATGACTCCCGAGCAGGCTTCCAAACTTTTCACTCCGGATGAGATGCAAGTACTTCTTCAGGAGAAAGAGCGACAGTTTCAATATCTAAATGAAGTTGAAAGATCTCAACGTGCTTTAAAAAATTCTCAATCTTCGGCTTTCCCTCAAGCCATTGCTGATATCAATCTTACTGAGGATGCTTTGGATAAAATCCGCAAGGCTAATTTAAAAATCGACTTGGCAAATCAGACCTTTGACGAAATCGTCGCAGGACAAAAAGTGATTCTGGACCGATTAGATACCGCTGCGGTCAGGAAAATGATTCGAGGTTATTTATTGGAAAAAGGAATTTTGGAAAGTTTTGAACTCGGACTTTTAAAGGATGATGGATTGTTTGTACCAATCGGCAAAGTAGAACAACAGTTTATCTTAGTGCAACGAGGCATTCAGGCCAAACTTTTTCCCAATGACATTATGGGCAAAAACAATTACCTCTACATCTTTTTCCCCAAAAAAGGAGGTTACGTAATCAGGCAAGTTTGGCTTCCTATTTCAAGTTCTTTGATTTTTATTGGAGTTATTATTTTCTGTTTTATCTATGCGATCAAAGTAATTATTAGGCAGAAAGCGCTTTCTGATATCAAAAATGACTTTATCAATAATATGACTCATGAGTTTAAGACCCCACTGGCTACAGTGAGCTTGGCCGTGGAAGCGCTTCAGGATCCCGAACTTTCCTCCCATGACAAATTTAGAAAGCGGTATTTGGGGATCATCAAGGATGAAAATAAACGCTTGGTCGCACAGGTAGAAAACGTTCTTCAGGCTGCCGCATTGGATAAAAATGATTTCAACCTTAAGCTAGAGTCATTAAATCTCTCGGAAATATTAGAATCAACGGTAGACCATTTCGCACTCTTAATCGAAAAACGAGGTGGGGAGATCAAATTTGATAATCACTTGAAAGACGCAGGAATAGAGGGCGATCATTTTCACCTCAGTCACATTTTCAACAACCTGTTGGATAATGCAAATAAATACTCGCCTGATCAGCCAAAAATTGAAATTCAGGTCACCGCTGACTCTGAACAGTTTTTCATCAAAATAAAGGATCACGGTATCGGAATGAGCAAGGATTCCCAGCGTAAGATTTTCGACAAATTCTATCGGGTACCCACCGGGAATATTCACGATGTAAAAGGGTTTGGCTTAGGATTATCTTACGTCAAAACTATGTTAGAAGCTCACAAAGGTACTATTGCTGTTGCCAGTGAGCCTGGAAAAGGAAGCACATTTACCATTAACTTACCCAAAACACAATGAGTAAAGTCAAACTACTAGTCGTCGAAGACGATCCGAATCTAGGTGATATCCTAAAGGAATACTTGGAAATGAAAGGCTATGAACCCACACTCTGCAGAGATGGTGAGGAAGGCTGGAATAAGTTTAAGAAAGATAAATTCGATCTCTGCCTTTTGGATATTATGATGCCTAAGAAGGATGGATTCACTTTGGCAAAAGAGATCAAGAAGGTTCAGGAAAATCTTCCAATACTATTTTTGACAGCCAAAAATCAAAAGGATGACATCATCGAAGGTCTCAAAATCGGTGCAGATGACTACATCACCAAGCCTTTTAGTATGGAAGAATTGCTTCTTCGGATCAATGCAATCCTGAGAAGAACCAAGAAATCGGATGAAGTGACTGCTTTGAAAGTATACAAATTCGGGGATTTCATCCTACACTACGATGAGCAAGTTCTTGAAGGCCCAAAGGGGAGAAATAAACTGACTTCCAAGGAAAACGAGCTGATTCGAATCTTAGCTGCGGAAATGAACAAGCTAGTCAATCGAAGTCATGCCTTGAAACATATCTGGGGAGATGATAGCTACTTCAATGCGCGAAGCATGGATGTGTATTTGAGCAAAATCCGAAAGCTGCTCCGAGACGATCCCAAGGTTCAAATTATCACCGTACATGGTGAAGGATTCAAACTAATCGTCAGCGAAGAGCAATAAACAGGTCTTTCAGGCACAAAGCAATTCATTAAGAAAAGATTGGTTCAAGTCTACCTACGGCAGTTAAATCTTCGGACCTGCCTTCCCACAGGCAGGCTTGGACCATTGTTATTTTAATTGAGCTTTAGTTTTGCTAATGCTCCTGAAGCTTCACTTCCATATTTTTTCCCCCTTTATAAAGTTCCAATGGATGGATTGCCTTTCTTAATTATCCTCCTCGATCAATGTGGCACCAATTCCATTTCCGGCAGGAAAAATAACTTGATCCACACTGATCTGAACTCCTTTGGCAGGATCATGTGACAAAAGCATGGCTCCATCCATATCTAAATAATCCAATAATGGCGCAATATGAGCAATAGCAGTGATACCAATAGAGGATTCAGTCATACAACCCACCATCGTTTTCATGCCAAGCGATTTTGCCTCCTTCAGCATTCGTAGGCCTGGAGTAATGCCTCCGGCTTTCACCAGCTTTACATTGATGGCGTTAAAAAGTCAGCAATATTCTGCTCCATCTGCATCAGCCGCTTGTAGCGTTCAGGGTCGTTTTGTAGGATAGCTTCCATATTTAGCTCTGAACCGCAAGTGCGCTGTGCAACGGTCTCAAACAATGGGAATAATAATAAAATTAAAAGGACAAGTACATTTTTCATCTTATTTATCGGCTATAGGTTCAATAGAGGTGACTTTTAATTTGCAGCCAAAAGTTGTTCTTGTGTTTGGCTGAGTTAGTAAATCACAACAGTCAAATCTATTTCCAGAAAAGTTTACTTGAATATTGTCCCGCCTTAGCACTGTTGGCAATGATTCACTCAACATCAAGACATCGTTATCAGTCGTTAGGATTACGAACATAAAATAGGGGGCATCTTCAATATTCAGATTATCACATAAAAAATCATAAGACTCTCCGTCAGGATTTGAACCAATTACGAGCTGACTTACTCTTCCTATTTCATTGTTGTACATTTTAGCGATATTCATATTTTCACACTTATTTTCACATAATTCCATAGATTGGGAATCTGGTACTTCTTGTGAACAGCTAGTGCTGACAAGTCAGAAGCACAGTGGTAGAAGGGTTGTTAAATTTTTCATAGCGGTACAATTTGATTTATAAAACATTTTCATTTGGCAAGTCTAAAATTCTTTTTCATTTCAGGCAGGGATTTTCAGAAATATACGTAATGGTTATAAATGCGGAAGGTTCGCAGTTGCTAAACTCCCTTCTTGGATATCCACCGTCCCTGTATTTGAAGTAAAATTCAGCGTTAGGGGTTAAAAAATTGGGGTCCATCCCTCTGGCAAATAAAGTATCAATACTTGCTACGACAGCGTTTACATAGGTTTCTGGACCAAAAATAGTTGTAAATGGGTTATTCCAATCTCTTCCGATGCTGTGATCGCTCAGGATTTGAACAACTGCCCCACCACAATAATTACCGATGTATCTGCCATGCACGTAGTCAGACTTTAAATCTTGGTCAACGCAACTAAATGCGAAAAGACCGATTATCAATATTAGAAATACTATCGTTTTCATAAGCATTTACTTTTAGAAATTTTGATTAAATTATAAGGTGGGGCAGTAGCATAGGAATCCTGCAACAAGGTTACGGAACCACAAATTCTTAGGAACGTTTGCGAGTATATTCCCTACCTGTTAATCCTGATGGTCTTTTTGATTCCTTCCGGATGGATTAGTGTGGTTGTGTTCTCATTTTTCACTCGATTAGGTTATTGTTATTGCTAGCTACAATTCGTTATGATTAGTCCAAATTGCTCAACCTATCCAAATATTCTGGAAGAAATTGTAAGTTCCAGAGGCGACGATATTTTTTAAAACGTCTTTTTTTCTAGTACTATTTGAGATAAGCCGGATGCCTTTGAAATTGAACTAATCTATTTAAATTTATTAGTTTAAAAGGACTATTGAATAAAAATTCTTACAAATTATTTTTAGTAAGTCATTTCTCCTATGAGAGTAAGTCAAAACAAATCCGAATCAGAGGTATAGACATTTTTCAATCGAAAGGGATAATAAAAGTGGAAAGACTTAACTAGAAAGTGATCAGGAGGGGTTAATGTTGGATGGAATTTTTATAATAGCATCACCTTAATGAAAGGCCAGAGAAATTGATGGGAGATTTTAACGCTAGTGTCAAAAGGTTTTATTTCCTCTGAAATCGGCTAGTCCAATATGGTGCAAGAATCTGTAGCACTGCATTACCACAAAACATTATTCAAGCTGCTTAAAAAATCTACCTCGAGCTGCATGTACATCTTTTTACTACAAAGAATTCGGAAAATTAGGTTTGAATTTTGACCTATTTTTTTCTGGACTTCCAACGTCTCAATTATTAGGTGCCTGTTCGAGGTCATAGCGTAAAAGGTTCACTTCTACATTCTATAATATATGTATTAGTAATCCTGAGCGTCACTAAATTTAATACTGATTTGCTTCCTAAAATCCCTCTCGATATTCGGGGCAGGCTCTTCCCTCCGCCGCGGCGGAGGGACTTTGATCTGATTACAAATCAGGATTTCCTTTTACACCGGAACCTGTAACAAGGCGAAAACTCATTTTCTGTAAAGGCCTAGTTGATCAATGGCCTTTCTTAATTATCCTCATCGGTTAGTGTGGCACCAATTCCATTTCCGGCAGGAAAAATAACTTGATCCACACTGATCTGAACTCCCTTGGCAGGATCATGCGACAAAAGCATGGCTCCATCCATATCTACATAATCCAATAATGGCGCGATATGAGCAATAGCGGTGATACCAATAGAGGATTCAGTCATACAACCCACCATCGTTTTCATTCCAAGCGATTTTGCCTCCTTCAGCATTCGGAGACCTGGAGTAATGCCTCCAGCTTTCACCAGCTTTACATTGATGGCGTTAAAAAGTCCGTGACATTTCTTGACATCTGACTCCACGATGCAGCTTTCGTCGGCCATCACAGGCAACTTACTTTCTGTAAAAACTCGACGCATACCTTCCAGATCATCCTTCCCAAGTGGCTGCTCCATGAATTCTACCCCCAGCTTGCTTAGCTCACCCGAATAGGCAATTGCTTGATCTGCTGTCCAGGCACAATTGGCATCAATTCGAAATACAGAGTCGGTGTGCTTTCGAAGTTCTCGGATAATTTCCAAGTCATTTTCAGTTCCAAGCTTGATTTTATAGATCGGCCAGTCCACTTCTTTCATTTTAGATACCATTTTCTCGATGGTATCTATTCCGATGGTAAAATTGGTCAGAGGGATTTTTTTAGGATCGAGCCCAAGCAACTCATACAGTTTTTTGCCCTTTCGCTTCGAGTAAATATCCCATGCCGCCATATCTAAGGCACATTGTGCAAAAGGATTATCTTTAAAAACTTCCCTGCCGAGTTCCCACAACTGTTCAGGTGTTTCCCAAGCTCTTTTTTCAACAATTGGTCTGACTTTTTCGATACATTCAATCATGTTGCCAATCGTCATTCCGTAGAAAGGATTGGTCGTGGACTCTCCTAAGCCGTAGAAACTTGCATCTTCCAGTTTTACGATCAGCGTATCTTGTACATCACGGCTTTGATGGGCAATAGTGAAGGTGTGTTTTAAAGGAAGGTCCTTTACGAAATAGGATAATTTGATAGCCATATATACTGAATTTAAGGCAAATTAAGGGGAATTTTCCTCCCAAGTTGCCTAGATTTACAAATAAATTACTGCGAAAATAAAGATTTATGAAATTAATCCTTGATCCTCACATTAGCCTTTTTTTGCTGTTTATCCTAGTTAATGTTGGGAATAATACTGCAATAGCTCAGAGTTTCGAGCCGCTTTCAATTTCAGCTTTGGAAGCTGCACAGGAGCGCTACCTCGAATCAGCCATTACCCACAGAAGATTCAAACATGCAGACCTCCAACCTTTGATTCAGAAACATGCGGATGCCTTTCAACTGGAAAAATTGGGAGAATCGATTGAAGGTCGAAGTGTTTCTTCTTTGGATTGGGGTACAGGAAAAATGAAGGTGATGCTTTGGTCGCAAATGCATGGTAACGAAAGTACCGCGACGATGTCCTTATTTGATCTTTTCAATTTTCTCAAGGCCAGCGGTGATGGTTATGATGAATTACGTGCGCTTTTGAAAGATCAGCTTCAGATCAAATTCATTCCTATGATCAACCCTGATGGAGCAGAAGCTTTTAAGCGAAGAAATGCGCTGGACATCGATCTCAACCGGGATGCGGTCTCTCAAATTTCGCCAGAGGCACAAATCCTCAAAAATGCACGGGACAACTTCGAACCAGAATTTGGCTTCAATCTTCACGATCAGCAGATCTACTACAATGTACACAATACCCCAAAACAAGCGACTATTTCAGTTTTGGCACCAGCCTATAATGAAGCGACAGAGATCAATGCTGTTCGAAAAAGAGCCATGCAAACCATCGCAGGCATGAATGAAGTCCTTCAAAAGGTGATCCCCGGACAGGTAGGAAAGTATGATGACGCGTTCGAACCTCGGGCTTTTGGGGATAATATTCAGAAATGGGGAACGAGCACTATCTTGATCGAGTCGGGAGGATATACCAACGATCCGGAGAAGCAATATATCCGCAAGCTGAATTTTATGATCATTCTGAATGCCCTTCATCAGATTGCGACCAAAGGCTACGAGCAATATACCACCGAGCAGTATTTCGCCATTGGCGATAATGATGTTCAGCTGATGGATTTGATACTTCAAGAAGTGGAAGTTCCGGTTGGTGGAAAATTCTACCCAGTCGATTTAGCGATTAGAAGAAGAGATGTGACAGCTGGCAGCACGTATTATATGAACTCTTCTGTAGAAGATCTTGGCGATATGCAGGTGTATTTTGGAATGGAATCCCTAGATGCTACAGGAATGCGTTATACAGAAGGGAAAGTCTATCACAGCACTTTTGAATCGATCGATCAAATCACAGCCGCAAAAGCGCTGGAACTTCTCAAAGAAGGCTATCTGGCTGTAAAAGTGAAAAATACTGCTAAGAACACCCTCCATGAGTTACCGATCAACGTTTTGGCTAGCACCGAAAAGCTAAGTCAGGGTTGGATGACAGGCGCTACTCCTAACTTCTTTCTGGCGAATGATGGGAAACTGAAATATGCAGTGATCAATGGCTATTTGATAGATTTAGAGAATCCAAAATCACAGGAATTTAAGCAGCGGGTTTTGTAAAAAAAGTAAATTTTAATTTACTTTTTGGAATCTTTTTTCGTTCCTTCCGTTATGAAAAGTTCAGAGCTTTTGAGGCTCTTACAAAAAGATGGATGGTATGCAGTTTCTCAAAAAGGATCTCATATCAAAATGAGACATCCCTTCAAAAGGGGAATCCTTATAGTTCCTAATCATGGAAGTAGTGAAGTAGGAAAGGGCTTGGAGATGAAACTTAAAAAAGACGCTGGAATTTAAATTGTACCGAAATGAAGAATCTAGAAAAACCTATTGTCATGACTTTGGAAAAGACTGAAACAGGCTTTTCCGCCTATTCTAAAAAATTTCCGATTTTCACTACTGGAAGAACAATACTCGAATTGATTGAAAATGCATACGAAGCTTCCTTGTTCTATTTTGAGGATCAATTAATTACAGTTACTCGAAAAGACCTGAAATTTGATATCGATTTTCAGCAATTTTTCCAGAACTACAGAGTATTAAATGCCAAATTCCTCGCAGAAAAAATTGGGCTAAATCCAAGCTTACTTTCACAATATGTTCAGGGTCAGAAAAAACCATCAGAAAAGCAGACAAAAAAAATAATTGAAGGTATTCACCAAATCGGAATTGAACTTTCTCAAATCAATCTAATTTCCAATTAAACCAACGTATTTTTCGTTTTTCAGAAGGCTTTTTGTTCCCATGATTTGAAATTCTTATTTTCAAGACTAATTTTTACCAAATGAGAAAGAACATTCCCGCTATTTTATTTGCTTTGGCCATTATCATTGCGGCATTTATTTTAGGCAATGCAGTCATTAATCGGAATCGCCCTCAGGGCACTATAAACGTCACAGGTCTAGGTGAGAGTAATTTCACTTCTGATCTGATCGTCTGGGAAGGAAATTTTAGTAGGGAAAGCAAAGACTTAACCTCAGCCTATGCTGATCTGGAATCGGATAAAAAAGCGGTCACCACCTATTTGAAATCCAAGGGTATTCCTGAGGATCAACTGATCTTCAATGCCGTTTCCACCAATCCACAGTATCAGCAAAACTATTCCGATGACGGTCGCTTTCTCGGCCAAACTTTCACCGGATACCAATTGAATCAGTCGCTGAAAATCGAATCCAAAGAGGTGGAGAAAGTCGAGAAAATTTCTAGAGAAATCACTGAGTTATTGAATCAGGGAATTACATTTTACTCCCAAAATCCACGTTATTATTACACCGAGCTCGAATCACTCAAACTTGAAATGATCGCTAAAGCCACGGAAGATGCCACCATCCGAGCCGGGCGGATTTCAGAAAATTCCAAAGGAAGTCTGGGAGATCTCATTTCCGCGAATATGGGAATCTTCCAAATCACCGGTCAAAACTCCGGCGAAGACTATTCTTGGGGTGGCACGTTTAATACAGCCGACAAGAACAAGACCGCTTCGATTACGATGAAGTTGATTTTTGAGGTAGACTGAGCAGTTTCAGTTGGCAGTTTGCAGGGGGCAGTTGCAAGATCAACTTTTGAGGTCTTTATTATGTGACATTGATCTTTGCTCAAATGATTTAAGACCTCGAAGGTTTTTTTCTAAAAGCTGATTAAAGCTTCAAGATTTCAAAAACATCAAAGGTCAGATGCCAATATTTGAGATCTCTCACTAATGACTATCGATATTGGCCTCTAAGGTTTTACAGCTTACAGCTTACAGGTAAAGGTTAAGGTCAAATGAACAAAATAAAATATCATTGCTTTTAAGAGTATGAAAGCTATACTTCTACTTCCTATTCTAATTACCTCGCTTATGCTGTATGATTTTAATTCTAATAGTACCAAATCAGATTGGCAAGTAGTCGATGATGTAGTGATGGGAGGAAGATCCGATGGGGGATTTGCGATCAATGAAGCAGGAAATGGCATCTTCCAAGGCAAAGTCTCTTTAGAAAATAATGGAGGGTTCTCCTCTCTCCGCCACTCACTCAATGCAAAAGTGGGAAATAATACCAAAGTCAGCATCACTTTGAAAGGTGATGGCAAAGGCTATCAGTTTCGAATCAAATCCAGCAATGACGACAGGCATTCTTACATTTCGGAATTCGAGACCACTGGCGATTGGGAAGAAATTGAGATCTTGCTTTCATCCATGTACCCGGCTTTTCGAGGAAGAAAACTATCAATTCCATATTTTAATTCGGATCAAATCAGCGAACTTGCTTTTCTCATTGGAAACAAAAAACCCGAAACTTTTCGACTGGAAATTTCCAAAATCGAATTGATCTAGTGCGAATTTTTCAAAATGAAAAGGTCCGAAAAATCCAAAAAGGAAGCTAGTTTACATCCCCGAAACCTCCATCAGGGAACTTATGATCTAGAAGCTTTGATTAGAAGTTCTCCAGAATTAAAAAGGCATGTATTTATCAATGCCTACGGAAATCAAACGCTGGATTTCTCTAATCCTGATGGGGTAAAAAGTCTCAATAGAGCTTTATTAATTCATTTTTACAGAATTAAAACTTGGGATATCCCAGCGGATTTTCTTTGCCCACCTATTCCTGGCCGAGTGGATTACATTCACTATGTGGCAGATTTGCTAGCAGAAACTAACCTCAAAAAGATCCCATCAGGTCCGACTGTTTCCGTTTTGGATATTGGTACCGGAGCTAATCTAATCTATCCAGTTCTAGGCAATGCGAGCTACGGTTGGCGATTTGTAGGGTCTGAATTGAATGATCAAGCTATTCAATCTGCTGAAATGATTCTTCAGTCTAATCTCCGACTATTAAGTGAGATTTCGATTCGCAAGCAAAGTGATCCAGAGAAGATTCTAACAGGAATTATCCAACCTCTTGAGTTTTTTGATTTGACGATTTGCAATCCTCCTTTTCATCATTCTGCCGAGGAGGCTCGCCTGGGAACACTGCGAAAAGTCAAAAACTTACATGGAAAGACTGATGCTAAACCGGCTCTTAATTTTGGTGGGCAGGCAGATGAACTTTGGTGTGTAGGTGGTGAACTCGGATTTATAAAAGAGACGATCCGAGAAAGCGCAGAGTTCCGATCTCAAGTACTTTGGTTTTCATCTTTGGTCGCTAAATCAGAACATCTTAAACTACTTCAAGTCGAGCTAAAAAAGGCTGGAGTGTTTGAACAAAAAGTGATTGAAATGGCACAGGGAAATAAAAAAAGCCGTTTGATTGCATGGACTTTTCTCACTAAAAGTCAGCAGGAAGTTTGGAGCAGAAAACGATGGGCATAAAAAAAGCAGGTTTGATAACCTGCTTTTTTTAATTAACTCCTTTGTTTTTTAAGCATTAAGTGTGTAATCCACACTAATTTCTAGGTTAAGAGCTTTAGAGATTGGGCAGTTTTGTTCCGCGTCTTTCACCAGTTCTGCAAATTTTTCATCCGTAACGCCAGCAACTTTTGCCTTGAGAACTAGATGGGATTTTTTAAGTGATCCATCCTCAAAAGTGATATTTGAAGTTACATCAAGTGATTCCGGAACAAGTCCTTCAGCACTTAAATTGAAACTTAATTTCATCGCAAAGCAGCTAGCATGAGCTGCAGCAACAAGTTCTTCGGGATTTGTACCAATTCCATCTTCAAATCGAGTTTTGAAGGAATACTGTGTTTCATTTAAGACTTTACTGTCGGTAGTCACGTGGCCTTTTCCTTCTTTTCCTGTACCGTTCCAAACGGCGGTTGCTTTTCTGATCATGAGTCTAAAATTTTTATTAAAAGTTATGTTTTTGTAAGGAGGAAATAGGCTTTAAAGTTCCAGAAAATGACATTTTCACTCTTTTCAACAAATTTATATGGATCATTATAAAGATTGTGCAGGTCTTTTTGAGAGTCATCAAACATATTAGTTGAGGGAATCTTTGACTTTTTCTATGAGAATCTGTGGGAACCATGTTTTCTTTTTCCCCACAGATCTACACAGATTCTCGCAGTTCTGGCTGCGTGCTAAAAATCTAACCTGTATGTACGTATATTCTATAGATCTAAAATAATATAAAGAATTAGAGCCGTGTCAATCCATGACCTTTTCTGCGGGAATCTGGTAGAACCATTTTTTGAATATCCGAAGGAATATATTTTCTTTTCTCCCACAGATCTTCATGGATTACTACGCAGATTTCCAAGAAACAATCAGCAACCAAAAAACCAAATCTGTACAGCGTCATGATCTTTTCTGTGTAGATCTATTGGGGATTTTTTTACTCTATGGGATTTTTTTTTGCATATACCTGTCTGGCAACAGGAAATTCTGCAAGAACTCCATTTTTCTTATTTACCTGTACAACGGGCATTTTCGAAGGAACTATTTTTCCGGATAATTCCTGAAATACTTCCAGATACTGCTCTGTCACATAATCCCAATTGTATTTCTGAGTTAAACCCGAGCGAGCCTCTTTTCGGAATTCATCCATTATAGATGGATTATTCTCCGCTTTCTCAACGATTTCTTCCACGGCTTTCACATCCTTGTCGAAGTACCAGCCGTGCTTCCCATTCTGTAACATCTCCTGATTAAAAGGAGTATCCAAGGCCAAAATCGCACAACCGTAACCCAGCGCCTTCAGCATTGCCGGATTAGTCCCACCATACTCATGCCCGTGAAAGTACGCATAGGAGTGAATGTAGAAAGACGCCAATTCATCGGGATCCCTGACATATCCAGTAAATAAGATTCTCGGATCACGAATTTTCTTCAACTCATCTGCCCACTCATCTTCAAAAGGTTTATCCCCAACAATCACCAATTTCCGATTTGAGTTAGACTTCAAAAATCCTTCAATAATCAGATCGGCGTTATTATCAGGAACTAGTCTCCCTACGATTAAGAAGTATGATTCAGGAATCAGACCCCATTTCTCAATAAATTTGATTTCAGCACTTTCGCGGGGATTTGCTCCATAAGCAATGACCTTAGAATCTGCATCAAATAATTCCAAATACACGCGCCGCATTTCCTCGGAATCATTAATGACCTGATCGTAAAATTTAGTCGCCATTCTAGAAGCCCATAGAAAATATTTGGATCCGGCTCCTTTCCACTTTGGCCTGAGCCACTCTAACCCGTCGACATTTATTACTGTAGGTTTACCAAAAAGTCTGGAAATTAGACCAAAAGGCCCATTTCCACTGTTTACCACAAATATCACGTCTACATCTGAAAAGCAGGCATGAACCATCGAAAAGAAAGTATGCGTCAATTGAGTCAAACTCTTTCGCTCGACTGCAGGAGTATAGATGCATTCTATGCCATTAACATAGTGCGGTTTTTCCTCAAAAAGTGCTCGATGATTGTATACTCTTACCGAAACTCCCCGAGCCACTAGTCGCTCTCCAAGTTCTCGGATCAAGGTATCGTAGCCTCCATATACGTAGGGATAACCCTTGGCACCCATAATGGCAACCTTTAGCTTTTTCTCAGTTGGCGCCATAAGTGATTTGTAATTTTTTCTTCAAAAGCCTCCAAGCTATATTCATTGAGTACCCTGTTACGACCTGCGTTTCCCATTCTAATTCGCAAACTTACGTTTTTAATCAGTTTGTCTAAAACTTCTGCTCCCTTTTTCACATCCCCCATCGAAATTAGCAAACCAGTCTCCTCATCGAGTACCATCTCAGATGCCCCACCGGAGCGCGTGGCAACCAATGGTTTGCCCGAGGCCATTGCTTCCAAGATGACCGTTGGAAATGAATCCGGAAGGATCGAAGGCAGCACAAATACGTCCGTAGCGGCAAGGATCTCTGGAATATCTGATCTGAATCCAAGGTATCGAACTGAATCCTGAAGGTTGTCATCCTGAATTTTATGGAAAATAGCTTCTTCAATTTTTTCATATCCGGGAAATGGATTGCCTACCATCAGAAAATAAGCGTTGGGATTTGAATTCAGGATCTTTTTGGCCATTTCCAAAAAAAACAGTTGTCCTTTGCCAGGATTAATTCGGCCTATCATAGTGATGACTATTTTTCCTTCCGGAATTCCCAGGCTCGTCCTTGCTTGTGGATAAGATTTTAAATAGTCAGCATAGGCTATACCATTGTGAATCACTGTAGGCTGAGCCACCTTCACCTTGCCAGACCAATGATCGGCCACCGCCTGAGACACCACGATGGGCTCAGGAGTGCTTTTGTCAAGCATTTTGGCAAGCAAACTGACTAAAGGGGCCGGGCCCGGCAGGATCTCATGAATATGCCAAATATGCGGTATGCTACGTTTTTGAGCCCAATACGCACCGACAATCACCGCCAAAGTATTGGAATAGACCAATTTGAAATCAAACTCAGCGTGGAGTTCATTCAGGTAGCGATAGGCTTTTAGATTTTTACGAAGTCGATTAACTAAACCCGTCGGGCTGACATATTTCCTACGAAGGATTCCGAGATTTTTGATCTTAACTATAACTCCGATTTCATTCAAAGCAGTATTCAATTGGCCATTTTGAGGCAAAACAATAACTACTTTTATCCCTAAGCGAATATAAATTCTGGCGACTTCTAAAAAAATCTTTGAAGATCCATACGAGTCAGATGAACTGTTGAGAAGTAAGATAGTAAAGCGAGAACGATCGAGATTCAAATGTATAATTGTTCAAATATTTGTTTGTGCTTGGTAAGGTAAGCTCAAAATTTAAAGCAACGGCGATTCCAAGTCTTAAAGTCAGTACTTTTTCTATTCATGGGCCAGCTTGGCGCAAAAATCAAAATGGTAAAAACCTGGTTCATGAAACTGTAATTAAATCAGCGGCCATTCAAAAACTTCTTGCAGCTCGGCTTAAGTAAATACTTCGAAAGGCTCAGTAGAAATGCTCACCGTTGGTAGATCGGTATTTGAGATAAATGGCTATTGAGCGGGTAATCATAACAACTTATTCTTTCTGCTTAGAAATTGAAAATGTTAACTTTAAGCTAGACTAGAAAGGCTAAGGAAAGCAAAATCATTTAGTAATCAGGGCTATCCAGTTTCCAGCCTGTTTTACCCCTGATGCTTACGATCACCTCCAAATCGTCTGAAAAAATCTTTGTCATATTTCCGATTTTCGATAGAATTTTGAATGCTAAAAAGGGAGATTTTAGCTCATAATCTTTATACCTATACGGGTTGATTTCTACATCAAAATCATCGGAGAGCATCTCAAAATAATATCTGATCTCCGTTGAGGTGTATTCCTTCCAATGATGTCCATAGGTTACTTTGCTCAATATATCGCGGACAGTAATTCCGATAGACCGAAATAATAGCATATTCTTCAGATTTCGAATGTAATTGGGAAGTGCCAGCGAATTGGGAGTAGAAATATAGATCACACCACCAATCTTGAGTATTGTATAGATCGTTTTCCAGAATTGAATGGGGTTGAAAGTGATATGCTCTAAAATCTCAGTAAAAACTACCAAATCATATTCATCTTCCACTTTTTCAAATTTGCTCATTTGAGACAGATCATTCTCAATCACAGGATTTAAATGGAAAGTGGCGCCTCGGTTTTTCACAAATTCAAGATTCCAGAACTCCCCCACATCCATAGCGTCAACCTGAAATCCACGCGATGCCAGAAGCACCGAAGTATGTAAGTAGTGACTTCCAATCTCAAGCACTCGGATGGGAGAATCGTTCTTTATTCCAACTTCGAATTTATCCAAGAATTGATCAAAGCGTCTATACCTGTTTTTGTGAAATTGGAAATACTCCATTTCATTCTCGTTTGAGCTAGTAGCTATTTCTTGTTCCAGTTGGTTGAAACCATCCATTTTAATTCTTTTTTAAATAAAATATCGCTTGATCTCCTTTGTTGATTTGATTTAAATGATTCGCTTTTTCTTCAAAAATTTGAGATTCTCTTTTTGAAAACACATCAACCTTGTCTTGTTTTATGAAAGGAATTCCTCTTTTATACAATTCCGTGATAATAAATTGATTTGCGTCGCTATCAAATATTATTTTCTCCACCTCTAAATTATTCTTTGCTGCTAAATGAGCTATAGAACGAGTATGAGGAATAAACAAATGCCTTGGGGCATCAAGCTGAAACCAATAACTGCCTTCCGTCTCCCATACTGCAGCATCAGCAACAGGGATTCTGATTATGACCCTCCCATTGTGACTCAAAAGTCGATTTAGCTGGTGGAAGACCGCTGAGGGATTTTCCATATGTTCCAAGGAATGATGGAACATAATCACATCAAATTTGCCTGAGATTTCTTCGAAGCCGATCTTCCGAATGGTCAAATTCCCTTCCAAGATTTCTTTGGAAATAAAGGGATCGAAACCAAAAAGATTTTCAAAGCCACATGACTTCAATTGCCGTAATAAAATCCCGTTTCCGCATCCTATATCTGCAATTCTAGAGTTTTCATTAACCTTCAAATTTTTAAGCCATTCGAAATAATTAGGCGGTTTGATGGAAATTCCAGCCTTGAATAAGCTATATCTGAGTTTTTTCAAAAAAAGTACAAGTGGATTATCAAACTTAATTTTCCCAAAAGCATAGTATTCATCAGGATAATACTTGGATAGATTTTTCGGAATTTCTTTGATCCAGATTCCTCCACAGGTTTGACATTGACAGTAATCAAATCGATCTCCCAATCCAAACATTCGCTCCTCTCCGATAAATTCCAAATGCTCAATGGACTGGCAGGCTGGACAAGAACTCATTTACTTACGGATTTGATGATGAAAAGCGTCTATGAATTTTTGAGATGAAAAATCTTGAGCCCGAAGCAATCCTTTTTTGATTAACACTTGTCTAAGGCTTTTTTCCCGTGTCAAATGTATCATTTTTTCTGCCAAATCATCCAGATTGCCAGTTTCGCTTGTCATACCTGCGCCTCTGCTGACCTCCACTAGCGCAGGCTGATCGGAGTGAATCACCGGAAGTCCAGCTTCCATAGCTTCAATAATCGGAATTCCGAATCCCTCGTTTTCCGAAGGAAAAACATAAGCAAAAGCACCTTGATACAGTGCATTGACCTGACTGTCGCTTACATACCCAGGCAGTACCACCCGGTCGGTGAGATCCAGGTCAACAAGTAGCTGCTTCACCCGTGGCCAATCGTTCATCTGCACACTTTGACCTTCACCGCCAGCAAGAACAAGTTTGAAATCTGACTGGGTTTTGTCTAGGAACTGTTTGAATGCCCGAATCAATAATGGAATATTTTTTCGCTTGTCAAATGTCCCGATATGGAGAAAATAGGCTTGTGGATTAAGATTGTTCTTCTTTAGAAAACTCAGTTCTATTTTTCCATTTTGGCTTTTTGCCACTTGGTAAATAACAGAAATAGGATTTTGCTTGGGAAGGTACTTTTCTAAGGCATGCTTTGAATAATTCGTTGTGGTGATGATTTGGGTTTTTTGTTTCAAGCCTTTTTTAATCAAGCTCAAAAAATAAGTTCGCCACCAAGCAGGGTAATTTTTGGGCATTTGCCAGAAAAACGCATCGTGGATCACAGTCAGTCTCCGACAGGATAGCGCTGCCGCAGGGCTCACAAAATCCGGGCAAATCAACACATCCGCCTGATGCTTTTTGACTAGATCGGGAAGGCTAAACTCCTTCCATCGGAAATAATCCAAGTGATAATTAAGCCTTTGAACTTTGGAATTTGGAGGTTTGAAGGTTTGATCGGCAGCCTGCGTATCAGGATCGTGGGTAAAAATCCACTCAATGTCCGAATTTGGATAAGCTTGACTGGCTTTTGCCAACTCCATCATGTACGTTTTGATACCGGTGGTGGCTACATTGAGGTATTGTAGATCGAGGAGTACTTTCAACTTATTTTATTATTTTAAAATTAGTAATCAAGGTTACTTTTAATGGAAAAAATAGATTTAATTAAGTGAAACAACTTTATAAAGATCTGGTTTTTTTCCAATTTTATCAGAAATAAAGATTGAGAAATGTAGGTATCTATTATGCTGCCAGCAGCCTTATTTTTGTTTAGTTATTGAGACAGAAGACCTGCCTGCCACAGCGAGGCTAGCGGAAAATGCGAAGAAAAAGTGCAGGGATGGTACTCAACGAACTGAAAAATTCTTGGCATTCAGTCAACCGAAGATATTTTGGTAGAAAAGTTTTTGAACAAATAGTATCACTTCGATTTGACATAATTGGCGTGAATGTATACGGTGATAGATTCTATTCAAGGGTTTAGCCAAATTGCATTCAGTTGTTTACTCTTCTTTGGATGGTTTTTCGTTAATTTGTGACTATTCTTTTCCTCAATACATAGAAATTTGATGGTTCTCAAAAGTTGGTTGATTGATAGAGCATCCCTTGCCGCGTTTATTGCATTTTTTTTCTTATCCTCATGTGTGGACACACTTGAGTCAGAGGAGGTAGTGTATACCAATAATTTCTCCGATTTGGATTTAGCCGGATTTGAGAATGCACGATTATTTATATTCCAAAAAGATACAGTGGTTGGCTTTTACCACAATGAAGAAATTGCAGTAAATCTGGATAATCTTCCAAATCATAACTTACTAAAAATTACACTGGATATTTTGATTCATGATAGCTGGGATGGCAATCAGTATGACGGACTTGGTGGCCCGGATTTTTGGTTTTTTGGGGTAGATAATCAAGAGGTATTTAGAACTACTTTTTCAAATACTCCCTGTGAATCCACGTATTGTCTGCATCAGTCCTATCCTAGTACCTATTTTAGACAAAACAGACCAAAAACGGGCGCTACAAATACAAACATGCCCGGACTTTGTCTCTTCGGCGCTTTCCAAGGCTACACTACTAGCTACAGCATATCCAAGATCGTAGAACATACCAATTCCAAAGTTCGAATCCATATGAATTCTGAACTTGTTGCCGCTAATTCTCCAGACCCTCTCTGTGATGAATCGTGGTCTTTAGCTGGTGTTAAAGTGGAGGCATTAACCTTAAAGTAATGAATAAGACGAAGATATTACCGTTGCTTTTTTCTTTGGTTTTGGTGCTTATGTTTTTCAAACAAGCCAAATCACAAACCATTCCAGTCGGCACACCGCTTTTGGATGATTACCTCCGAAGAGCCCAACTACTTGGTAAGATAGATTCTGCGTCTTCATTTATGATTCGCCCGCTTTATCCAGTCCAAGCATTTGGGGTAAAAGATGGCTTTGATCTGGATAGTTCTGTAGTAGACTTCGATAATTCTACTGTTCACCGACGGTTTGGAAAGAATGGGGAAGGTAAATTCCTGATGATGCCTGTTACACTTCGGATTCAATACAATTCCGAGTATGCTTTTGGGGTGAATGATGGCGCTTTCATTCCGAATCGGGGTTTGCAAAACCTCATCAGCGGAGGGGCTTATGCCGAATACAAGGGCTTCAGTCTTCAGTTTCAGCCTGAGATATTAATTGCTCAAAACAAAGTTTTTGATGGTTTTCCAATCGAGCATCAAGCTACGATTTTGTATTATTACGAGTACATGAATCGTATCGACACTCCAGAGCGATTTGGTACTGGATCTTATAATCGGATTTATTTGGGGCAATCCAGTCTGCGGTATAATTTTAATGAGTTTTCTATTGGTATATCTTCAGAAAACCTCTGGTGGGGTCCAGGAAGAAGAAATTCACTTTTGCTGGGCAACAACGCTCCTGGGTTTGTACATTTCACTGCCAATACCAGAAAACCAGTCAAAACCAAGATTGGCTCATTTGAGGGGCAAATAATCGCCGGATTTTTGAAACCTTCAGGTTATCTTCCTCCATGGCCTGATTATCGAATACAGGAGAATCCAGTATATATTCCCAAGCCTGAAAACGGCAATCGCTTGCTGTCCGGAATTGTGCTGACCTATCAGCCAAAGTGGGTTCCGGGTCTATTCTTGGGGTACGGCTCCACCAGTAATATTTACAATGACGACATTTCAAATATCAGCGATGTCTTGCCAGTATTAAATGGAAGAAAAGGATCTGCAAATATCGTTGATCCGATTCGGGATAAGCGTCAGCAGTTCAGTTCGGGCTTTTTCAGATGGCTTAGCCCGGAAGGGCAATTTGAATTTTATGGGGAATACGGGACACTTGGAAATAGCCGACAGCTAAATGATTTCATCATTACACCTGAGGCAGGGCGAGGATTTACATTTGGATTTTCACATTTGATGAACATGAAAAAGGAAGGTCACTACCTCCAAATCAGTTCGGAAATGACTCAAACTGGTCAAACCATCAGAGAGGATATCAGAGACTTGCAGACTTGGTATATTCACGATCATGTTCGTCATGGCTACACCCACAATGGTCAGGTACTTGGAGTGGGAAATGGTCCTGCAAGTAATCAGATTTTTGCGGAGTTTGCCTGGGTACACAAGATGAATCGGATAGGTTTTCAGGTGGAAAGAATTGTTTACAATCTTGACTTTTATTATTTCCGATACGAAGCCTCTAAGGACATTAGAAACAAATACGTGGATATTGTGCCTTCACTAGTTGGGGATTGGAGATTTGGAAATATGCTCCTCAGTGCCCGGATGCAATACGTCAATACCCTGAACTACACTTGGTATTTGGAAAATCAGCCTGATAGGTATTTCGTGCCCGGCTATGATCGGCAAAATTTTGTGGGACAAATTGGCTTTACGTATTTATTCAGGTAGCTCGATTTATTGGTTGAAAATCCAATTGTTACAAAGAGGAATTTCAGAAGACTGGATTAGCCCGAGAGCTATTTTGACTTTTACTAATTGTGGATAATCAGGTAATATTTTACGGAATGGCTGAAATTGGTATAACGATCCAGAGTTTGTTAGTTCTGTGATCATGTCCTTTCGATCTACTTTCTACATACAATCCACTGATTGACCTGGAAAAAATTCTGGATCAATCGATTTATCTTTTTATGAAGCGGCATCTGATAGCGAATTAGATTGCCTAATTTTTCACCCAGTCCATGCGTGTAGTGATCCATCACTTTCAGTCCCTCTTCCTGGCATAATGAACTCAAAACCGATTTGGGAAAAATAAAAGTGTGCTCCAACCCATCCACCACGTCTGGAATTTGAAATCGTAAAAAGCTTGCCCATCTGTGAAACTGATAGAGTTTACTTGACATATTAGGCGTACCTATCGCAATATAGCCTCCGGGCTTTACGATTCGCTTCATCTCCTTCACATAAGCTCTTGGATCCAGTACGTGCTCAATCACATGGGAAATATGGATAAAATCAAAAAAATTATCAGGATAATTTGCTGCCCATACATCTCCCTGAAAGGTGGCTACTTCGAAATGCCTGCCTACAAACTCTAAAGCTCCCGTATCAAACTCAGTGGCATGCAGTTCGCAACCCATCTGATTGGCATAGGCCAAGCCCAGACCCAGTCCGCACCCTATATCTAAAAACTTATCCCCCTCCACTAATAAGTTGAAGCACCTTGCTTCTTTGTTTATTTCTCGGGAATCCAATGATCTAATTCGATCAAACAAATCGAGAATTTGCTGTTTGTAGCCCATAGACTCATACGAATCCTTCTCATAATACTGATCGTAATAGGCTACTAATTCGTCTGCATCGGCCATGGGATTGGCAAAAACCAATTTACAGTTTTCGCATCGTACACGGGAGATATGCGGACCTTTCCGCTTGGTATCCATTGCAAAAGCAGAGAGACTTGTATGGTTACAGATTGGACAATTGCGATGAAGTATCATTTGAATGCGTTTTTAAAGATGAATATTCATTTACTGCCAGACCGATCATCCACCAGCTGACCCAAGAGACATAGGTGTAGATCTCGACATTGGCGGTGAACAGGGGCAGTAGTAGCCCAACTTTGGTTACTGCACCTACAAATGCCACACGGGCAATAGCGAGATTGTCTGTTCTATAAAAAACCCGCAGGCTCAATACCACACCTGAGGCCAACGCCACGATGTAAAATATCATTCCAATCCAGCCCAACTGCACGCCATAAATTAGAAATTGGTTTTCACCTCCAACCCGCAACTCATCACTGACACTTCCAAAGTTTCCGCTCATCGCAAGCCCTATCCCAAATGGATTGGCTACCATAGAATCAATAGCGATCAGCCACTCCACCACGTGTCCCATACTCGAGGTGCTTTCGAAGGTCAACGTATCGATCACATAGAAGTAAAAGTCCTCCGAAGCAAAAAAGACTACAAAAATCACAAAACCTATTAATCCCAAAAAACCCGCTGCGATCAATTTGTACAAACCAAAAACTAATGCCACAAAGAATATCATCACAAAAAAAGCTGCAAAAGCTGCTCTGGAAGCGGAGAAAAATAAGCTCGCGATAGCGCATAGCATGATTAGAATGTAAACCCAATTTTGCCCTTTTTTACTTGTCAAAAACCAAATCAAGCCTGCGGCGAAACCCATCAAAACAGAACTGGCTAATTCCAGAGGATCCGAGAAAAAACTAGCCAATCTTTTCATTGCAGCGGTAGTTTCAAAAGTCCAAGTCAAATCATAATTTCCTGCCGGCTCAATATTATTGATTGCCTGATTGTATAGTGAATAGCCTGAAAACTGCTGAATGTGGGCATTCAGAATAAAATTTTCGATCAAGTTTACGATGAAAGCCCCTATTGCAATGACGAAAATGATTCCAAAGATGCGTTTGATCTCTAAAGCTGAGAAACGGGTATTTCTACCCAAAAAATAAACCAATCCGGGGATCAAGATACTTTTATAGTACAGTGCCTTATTGATGAACGAAGCACTGCCGATCGGGAGAAGTAAATACACAAAAGCCAATCCCAGAAATCCTAGCATCATCCAGTCGGTGACTCTGAGTCGAAAAGGATAAGAAAGTAAATTTTCTCGATAGAAAACAAACACCAAAACTGCCAGAATCACGACCAACTCCTTTATAATCTGGAATACCGTCAATACCAAGCTGGAATTGGTTGCCAGATAGACCACACTTAAACTGGTAATATAAAATGGTAAAAAAGCGGTCAGGAAATAAATAAAATAAGACCATTTTCCCTTAAAAATCATCTCCTGAACTATCCAGAGAAAGCCTGCACCCACTAGGATTGCAATCAGAATAAAGAAGATTAGTGCCATTTTTCTGAGGATTGTAGCGGTTCTGTGAATCCATCACGGATTCCTTTTGCCACGTTTTTCAATTTCTGAAATCTTCCCCGAACTCCAAAATATAGCATCCAAGCCGTAAAACGAGTCAGGTGATAGCCGAAAGCAAATGGCTTGGCTAGCGAGTTCACCTGTGCCCTGATTAGCAAAAGTTGGTTTCGAACATGAAAATAAAACACCCGTGGACTCAGAGTCCCTTCCGAATGCTTGGATTTGGAGGAAGCTCCGGCCTCATGGTAAATATGGGATTTGGAAGCCAGTTCAATCTCGAAACCTTTGGCACGAAATCGAAGAGACCACTCCACATCTTCGAAATAAGCAAAATATTGCTCGTTCAACAGACCCGTAGCTTCGATTGCTTCTCTTTTGATAAGCAAACAACACCCTGTGGCCCAGTCTAATTTTCGATCTTTAGGGGTGTATTCGGCTTCTGATTTGCGATCGCCCAGCGTAATCGCCCGACCAAGAAAAGCCTCCCACTTACCACCTGCACTCCAGATTTTTTTTCGATTTCCCAAAAAGAAGATCAAGGGCTGCACCACCGCGAGCTTCGGAGCTTGATTGAATTTGCGCAGCAGTTCTCCCAGAAAATCCGGCGCCACCTCCGTATCATTGTTGAGCAGCATAAGATGGGTATAGCCTTCTGCCATCGCTTTTCTAATACCAAGATTATTGCCTCCGGCAAAACCTAAGTTGGTACTGCTCTGGATTAATGTTATTTCTGGAAATTCTGCCTTCAGTACTTCACCTTCCTGATTATCGGAGGCATTGTCTACCACAAAGATTCCAAAATTAGGATAATCTAATTGCCGAAGGGAGTGGAGGCAGTCAATTGAAAATTGAAGCCCATTCCAATTGATGAGGATAATTGCAACTTTATGTTCAGCTATAGAATCCACGGATGAGTTTTCTATTATTTCTAAAGAGTAAAACCAAGCAAATCAAGAATACTATGATCTCTGTCGAAAGAATTGCAAAACAGAGCCCAATTCCTCCAAACTTAGAAGTCAACACTGAAGCAGTGATGACCATGTACAAGCACATCATCCAAGATGCCGTGAAAAGAAGCTTTTTCAAATCTGCAACTAATATCATGGTTATATTTCCAACATTAAGGCTGGCTAAAAATGGAACAAAGGATAAAATTCTCAGGTAATTCGAAGATTCACTAACCGGTTTTCTAGCCAAGATCTGGATAATCCATGGAACCATAAAATAGGTTCCTACAGTGATAAGTAAGCTTATAAGTAAAACCCGAACATAAATTTTTTTCAAAAACCGAAAGAAAGCCTGTTCATCTTTCAGATAAATTTTGGAGGCATTGGGATAAATAGCCTGAATAATCAAAGCTGGGAAAAGTCGCAAAACCATGGCCACTCGCTCCGCTAGACTATACATGCCAAGCGTCTCAGCTCCGGAAAAAAAACTAAGTATAATCAATCCCCCATTGATGGAGATGAAACTTGCAAAGCCACTTAAAAAAAGGAAGAAATTTTCCTTGATACTTTCCCATATGGCAGAGAATTGGGGTCGATAAAATTTTATTTCCAAAAAAATATGGATGTAAAAGAGCAATAAAATATTAATTCCCAAGCCGAAAAAACCCATCAGGAAGTTTATCCAACGACTCTGGTCTGGCCGATGAATAAATAGTACAATCCCTAAAAGAAAAAGAAGCTTACTGAAAATATTGGTAATGCTGATCAGCTTCATCTTTTCCATCCCTTGAAAAAACCAAAGTGGAAGGGTGGCCTCAGAAAAAAGAAGTAGAATGGAAAACACTAAGATAATCTGGTACTCTTTAAATAAATTAAACCCGAAAACCCCTAAGAGAATCAAAAAAGTTGCGAAAGAAGCCAACAACAATTTCGCCGCAAATACATTCGAAACTAAATGGGAAAGCGCGTCTTTATTCTCCTGATTCAGCGCTACATCTTTTGGAGCACTTAGATTATAGCCAAAAACTACCAAGACATTCAGCAGCACAATAACCGAAAGGGAAAGATTAACCAATCCAAATTGATCCAATCCAATACTCTGGATCAAAAGTGGCATTGATATAATCGAAATCAGAATATTGGAAGATTGGATCACCACCAGAAACAGAAAGTTCTGGATGGATTTGTTTCGGATGATATGTCCTAGCGGGAGAAGCGAGAGTTTTTCAAACATGGCAGCTCAAGGTTAGCTTTCCTGCACATGTGTCTGATACAGCCTGCGAAAGTAAAGTGAAAAAACTGCCAGCAACCCTACGATTACCGCTCCCAAAACCATGCCCTTCACCAGCCGGATCTCCGATCGCTTGAGCGGAAGTCTTGGCTGATCGATGATCTGAATCAAAGGCGAATTATTGCGATGATTGACTTTGGCGATTTCAAGATTTTTGACGATTTCTTGATAGACCGCTCCAGTCGCCTGCACGTCGATTTGACGCTTCTTACTTTCCACCATTCCTGAGCTTAGCAGCGGATTGGCATTCGGTACTCGGTCGGCAGCACTTGCAAAAGCTCCCAAACTTTCATCCAAAATCATTCTTACGCTATCCGCCTGAGTTTGCAGAATACGGAGATTATCTCCGGTCTTTTTAGTTTTAGTCTCCAGGTAAAAAGAATTTACCTTATTGACCATCGTCTCATTGAAAACTTTGGCAAATAGCTGGTCCTTGGAGGATATGGTTACTTGAATAATGCTGAGCTTCCGATCTGGCTTAGCTACAGCCAACTGATTTTCTCGAATCAATTTGGCCACTTCCATCACCACAGAATCCTGCGAAACTGTAAAGCTATCTCTTGATACTGTGAAATCCATGGCCGTAATATCCACTTCGGAGGCCCACTTTTCGACCAACTCTTCGAAAGTCACAAATCGATCAATCAAAAGCTGATTCTCATCAAAAGGGCTGAGTAACGTCTCGCCGATCATTCGATTAGAGCGATACAACTCCATAATATTATCTCCCTGAAAAAGTCCACTTGTCCCACCGAGCGACCCGATGTTCACACCCACAAGTGATGCCAAGCCAGACATCTGACCCATTCCACCTGCGTCGGCCTCTTCTAAAACAAAGGTAGTATCGGCATGAAAAACAGGTTTTTTTAATTCCGACACTAATGCTCCAAGTCCCAAACCGATCGTTCCAGCAAGTACCAATACCTTCCACTTAGCACTAAAAAACCGGAGCCACACTCCAATATTTTGGAAAACCTCTTTTAGCGTAAATTGATTATCCGAAAAATGCTTAGATCCTGTCATTACCAATTAATTTGCGATACAACCAAACCCAATGTGGCTAAACCTGTGGTGATTCCTACTACATCGCCCAGTCGCAGTGGAACTCTCGGTCCTTTGGTCGGCACAATGACTTCTGCACCTGGCTCAATAGGAGGATAATGGTGAATCCCCAAGAAACCTTTGGTTCGCTTCACGGCACCATTTGCATAGACTACGTAAGTCTGCTTCCGATTGGCTCTTCGATCAAAACCGCCTGCCCCGTTGATGTAGTGTTTTAGAGTTCTCCCTGATTCGTGGCGAAGTGTAGTTGGATAGACCAAGTCTCCGCGCATTCTGACCGTTTGAAGCAATTTTGGAACGGATAATATATCTCCTTCCTCCAATAGTAAATCTTCTTCAGAGCCAGGATTATTGATGATCGAATCCAGATTGATTGCCACCGCTTCGGTTTGCTTTAGCTTTACTTCAAATCCCGGCGTTCCGGCCGCAATTTGATCCAGCGATTCTTTTTTGTTTTGTGCCAGTTGCGAGTTGAGTGGATCAGTGGTGGTCGGAAGGTCTTTGAATAAGCGCTGCAATAATTCTTGCTGAGCCTCTGAGTTGGAAGGATCCGCTTCAAGCTTCATTCGCAAGGCTTCCAAATTTCTTTTTCTTCGAATTTCCTCAGATTCTATATTAAAAAATTCGGTTCGCCGAATTAAGGATGCGCCTTTCGAATAGGCAAATTGATTCAATCCGCCTGCCCGTTTGACAAGATCCGAGATGCGCTCTCCACTGGTCTGGATAGCAAATAAGCCCGGTGAATTTACTTGTCCCTCTACCGCGACTAATTTTTGCATGGTGAACGTCGAACGCTTCCTGACGATCACCTGATCAAAAGGCATCAAGGATTTGGAAGATTCTGAGGGAATTAGATCTGGATTGACTTCAGTTGGAATGATATCTGAAAGTGTACCTAAATCAGTATCGTCAAGTCTTCTGGCAATTTCTATATCTCGAGAATTAGCAGATTCCTGTAGACCCCCAGCTAGAATAATCAACTCCTCCACCTTCATCGATTTCGAATAGGGATAAACCCCTGGGCGTCTAACCTCTCCTAATATCTGAACATATAGTTCATTACGAACATCATAGATACTGGCAATTCTAACCACATCCTCCCGTTCTAAAATAACATCCGGTGCATTACCAGCAAGCAATGCCTTGAGATTGACTTGGATCATTTCAGTACTCAGATCTGCTTTGGTCCGCAGAACACTCACTTGCTCGGTATATGCATCTCCACGAAGACCTTCTGCATTTTTGATCAGTTCAGACAGCGTTAGCCCTTCCGATAAGGCAAAGGTCCCTTCTCGATAGACTGCACCTTTGATTTGGACCCGATTGGAATAGCGATTCAAAATCCGTTGAACAGTGATCTCATCTCCACCTTTGAGGATGAATATTCCAAATTGATTCTGATAGACATCAGATACCGAACGCTGATTGCCGGTGATCCTGGATATACTTACCCGATCTTTGAAAGCTTCATCAGTAAATCCTCCAGAATAGCCCAGTAAGTCTTCAAAAGTGTCATCAGGAGCAATTTCAAAAATGATTGAGCGCTTGACTTCTCCATTGACTTTTGCACGACCAAGAAATGTGGGAACCATAATCACATCCTGATCTTTAAGCTGTAGATCCAAGTCTGCAAAACCTTTTGTCAGCAGCTCATAGACATCTATTTCAGCAATAAGCTTATTATTACGAACAAGTCTAATGGCACGGAATGTGCCGTTTTCATTGGGCCCTCCTGCTGCATAAAGTGCATTGAATACGGTACTGAAAGCACTCAACGTAAACGTTCCGGGAAGCCGCACCTCGCCGAGAATATTGACTTTAATCGTACGGACATTTCCAAGAGTTACTTGTAGGAAAGTATTCGGATTACTTCCAGACAGCCCAGTATAATATTTGGAAACCCTATTTTTGATTATTCCAGTAGCCTCTTCTATTGACTTTCCGGAGACAGACACTGGCCCGATGTTATCTAGCAGGACAAACCCATCAGGGTTGACCGTAGCTTCGTAGTATTGCTCGGATTGTCCATAGATATCGACATAGATCATATCTCCCGGGCCGAGAATATAAGTCTTCGGAGTAGCCTGATTTAGACTTGGCTCAAAGCTCAATCTTCTGTTTTTATTGAAAAAAAGTGATTCCCCGAAGATTTTAGGCCCCTTTCGTTCGGTATCGCTTATTTCTTGTGGCTCGTAAATCCCTTGTGTGATGGTATTAAAGTCCACTTGCTGACGTGGCTCTCTTTTGGAAGCATTGGAAGATCGGGGGTTTGTCCCAGACCGATTTAATTCTTCAATTCGATCTTTAAGCTTTGCTACCTCAACCGAGGGCATCCCTCGAAGTTGCGCCATTTGAAGAAACTCGGTCGGTGAAAGTCCCGCTTCAGCAGCACGACTGACTAGCTGTTGGATTTGCTCGTCGGATAATTCATCGACTTTGAGCTGAGTCAGATCGCTGGTTTGCTGCGCAAAAACGAGAGGAGATACAAATACTAGCGCTAGGAGTACACTGAAAAAATACCAGAATCGTTTTGTTTGAATCATGTTATATGGGCAGTTCTGAAAGAATCTAGAACAATTTAAGCTTCAAGAATCCGTGAATTTCTTATTTGTGCCAAATATAGTTCCAAAAAGGTAGAAGTTAACGAGGTGCTTACCCCTGAAAATTTTATAGATTAGTGTTCATTTTTAAAGAATTATTGCGGTGCAGCACAGGGATATCAGATGGCAACAACGGTTTAAAAATTTTTGCAAAGCTTTTAAAAAGCTGGAAGAAGCAGTGCTAAGAATGCAAACTGAATTTTATTCTAATGGTATTTTAGATCTTCGAAAGTTGAAGGTTGGGGATGATCTAGTAAGAGAAGGTCTGATTCAGCGATTTGAATACACACATGAGCTTTCGTGGAATGTGATGAAGGATTTTTTGAGTGAAAAAGGAAATGTGGAACTCTATGGATCTAAGGATGCCACTAAAGCAGCTTTTGAGTCCGATTTGATTCACGAGGGTGAAGTATGGATGGATATGATTCAAAGTCGGAATAAATCATCACATACCTATAATGAAGAAATCGCCGACAAAATTTTCGAGCTTATACTGGAAGAATATTATCCGGCTTTTGTGGATTTCAAAGAAACTATGGAAAAAAAACTAGGGCCTAACTCTTGATTAATATGTACGGATTGAGCGAAAAATCGATTGAGAAATTAGTTGGAGTATTTGAACAAATGCCTGAAATCTCAAAAGTGATACTCTTTGGCTCTCGGGCAAAAGGAAATTTTAGAAATGGCTCGGACATCGATTTGGCACTTTTTGGTGACAAGCTTGATTTAAAAACACTCTTTAAAATAGAGATCGCTCTAGACAACTTAATGCTTCCTTGGAAAATCGATTTGGTACTCCACACAACTATAGATAATCCGCAACTACAGGAACATATTTCAAGAATTGGTAAGGTGTTTTTTGAAAGAAAATTGGCAGGGAAAACCTAGTACTTTCATTACTCCGTACAGTTCTTGCAGATTTCGATTTGGCTCCGATCTATGAGTAATTGCCTACGAAATGAAAAGTAGATTGGCGAACGCCAAATTGATGCAAGCAACGTGTCTTTCAATTCCCCCATGACATGGGTGGCGTCTTTGTCAAAGCAGCAAGGGACCACCTTGCCGTCCCAAGTGACCACGGCGCCTTGCCACATCCGCCAGCATTTATTTTCTATTTTCTGCTTCAGTTTCCATTTTCCATTTCCCACAGGGATATAGCGTGAATAGCCCAGATCGGAGGGGATCAAGTCAGAACCCTTCTCAAAATCATAGATTTGAGTGGTTTTGAGCTGGAGTTCGTCCACACCGATTTCTTTCACCCACTTTTTCAAGGCTGGAAGCTGATGCTCGTTTTTCCCAGTGACCAAAAACTGGAGAATGACCCGTGGAAAATCTTGTTTAGATTTCTTTCGCTCGGTCAAAAGTAAGTTCAGGCCCTTTTGTACTTTTTCCAAAGATCCACCCACCCGGTAGTCCTGATAGACTTCCTGAGTGATGCCATCCATGGAGACGATAAGTTGGCGAAGACCACTTTTCAGGATTCCCGTTACTTGCTCTTCGCCGAGGTAATGGGCGTTGGTCGAAGTGGAAGTAAAAATCCCGGCTTGACTTGCGTAATTGACCATTTCCAGAAATTGCGGATTCAGAAAAGGTTCGCCTTGAAAATAGAGATGAAGCCAAGTCAGGTGGCTTTTGACTTGATCAATTACTTTTTCAAAAAGCTGATCCTGAAGCATACCTGTAGGTCTGGAAAAAGATCGCAAGCCTGATGGACATTCAGGACAGCGAAGATTGCAGCTGGTCGTAGGTTCGATGGAGAGTGTGGTTGGCTTGCCCCAAAGAATCGGCTTGCCCGCCAATCTTGAAATCTGAAATGAAATCCATAACAGCACATAATTCCAGACTTTTTGAAGAGTAAGAAGTCGCAAAAATGCGTTAGCAGAGATCCATTGATTATTCACGCCTGCAAATACGACATGGGATTGGGAGAAAGCAAGACGGAAAGGCTTAAGTGCGAAATCTCAAACCTAAACTCTGCCCTGAATAATTTTTTTCAACATTCAGAAACTTACTGACCATAAGTGTGAAGCATCAATTTTTAACCAACTTCGAAGAAGTTTTAATTATGCCTAAAGCCTGTTTTTCTTTTTGCAATTTGTTACCTTATTAGCTAACTTTGGTATGTGCCAGAAAAATTCATCAGAGAAATATTATTCTACAAAAACTTTTATTTTGACTTCTTCAAAACGTTGAAGCCGGAGGTTAAAAAAAATGAATTGGACCCTCCAACTTATTTCAACATTAGACAGAATTCCCAAGAAATATTTTGATCATATGACAGGATCTTCAGGGATTTTTGAAATCCGTGTAGAAGTTGGCTCTGATATTTTTAGGGTATTCTTATTCTTTGACAAAGGGAAATTGATTATTCTGCTGAATGGTTTTCAGAAGAAAACTCAAAAGACTCCAAAGAATGAACTGGAACTTGCTGAAAAACTTAAAAAACAATATTTCGATGAAAAAGACGACTGAAAACCTTACCTCATTTTCCGATCATTTGGACATTCAGTACGGAAAAACCGGAACTAGTTCAAGAGATGCTTACGAAGAAGGCTTTGAAGCTTTTCGACTTGGCGTGATGATTCAGGAACTTCGGAAAGGTCAAGGCTTAACGCAGGAACAATTAGCAGAAAAATGCGGTACAACGAAGACCTACATTTCAAGAATTGAGAATAATGCGAGTGACATTAGACTTTCTACCCTAATGAGAATTATTCGGGAAGGTTTGGGGGGACAACTAAAGCTCAGAGTTGATTTTCCGTAACTGGCGGACACAATTTGAACAGCAATCCATTACTTTTTTTACGTTTTTATGCGGCCTTAAAAATCAATTATACAAATCGGGAGAGAAAGCAAAAAAACAAGCGGAAGAAAGATAAAAAAAATTAAGCTTCAAAGTCCGCAGATTTCGCTCAATGATTTCTCTTTAAAAGCAAAAAAACCGACTTGAATCGTAAGTCGGTTTTTTTATCTAAGAGTCTAACTAATTATTTACCTTGTGGCTTGTAGATTGCTCCAGTAGCAAAATCAACAATGACTCCAGGGAAGAAAAGTAAGATATCAGCGATAAGTGCGCCAACTCGTACTTCACGCTGAGGCTCGCCTGCAGCAGGTTTGGTTCTCTGGTAATCTGTTACTTTTCCGCCGAATACGGTAGCACAGCTTGACATAGAAAGTACAAGAAGTGCAATTGCTAGCATGTTACTGAGTTTTTTCATTTTTTGTTTTGGATTAGATATGTATTAGAAATGTGATCATGAAGTCCTTTGCCTGTGATGAAATAAAGTAAGAAATAAAGCGGAATAACTCTACCTAAAGTTCTCAAGAGTACTTGCCAGAAAGTTGGCCTTTGATCTGAATCACCATGGGCAACTCGAAATCCAGTCAGGTATTTCCCGGGAGTTTTTCCAAGGAAATATTCGAAAAGGAAGTAGTTGACAAAATATAGCCCCAAGAGTATTTGCTTTATCAAATCGGTTGAGAAGAAGTTATTATTCAGAACTAAAAAAATAACCGAAATCAGAAAAAAGACTACAGTATCTATTAGAAAGTGAATAATCCTGCTTTTGAGGCTCATTTTAAAGCTATTTGAATGTGATTATATTCGAATTTGAATTAACAAACAATGACCCAACACAAATAAACTACAAGTCATTGATAATGAACTGAAAAATTATTTTTTGAAAATTGATTACAAGGCGTAAAACCAAAAAGCCGGATGCTCACTTAGCATCCGGCTTTGATATTTCTACCTCATATTTCTATTGTTTCATATCAGTATTCACCATCGGTACCGGCTTAGTCCAAGGACTTACATCCAACTTTCTTGGTGTCGGCAAGATTTCATCCAGTGTGTTTCCATCATAGACTCTACCGTTTTTCACCACCTGTGTGATGGTATTCGTATTTCGGATGTTTTCCAACGGATTAGCTTCCATGATTACTAAGTCAGCTAGTTTTCCCGCTTCGATACTTCCCAATTCCTTATCTAATCCTAGTGCCTCCGCTCCAAGAATAGTCGCTGTCTTTAGTGCATCCATTCCACTCATTCCCCCACTAGCCACTGACCAGAGTTCCCAGTGGTAGCCCAAGCCTTGCAACTGACCATGCGAACCTACACCTGCCAAGCCACCTTGGTCTACTATTGCTTTGATGCCTTTAGCATGATCTTCAAAGACATGATCTTCAGGTGCAAACCAACCACCCAATCCACCTGCTCTTCTTCTAGCTTTAGAATTGAGCTCTTCGTAAGGGGTAAAACGATTCAGTTTTGGATCATGTAATGGGCTCTCAGTGGTGTAATAATAGTTTTCTGCCCAAGGTCCTCCATAAGCTACGAGCAAGGTCGGTGTAACCGCCATTTTGCTTTCTGCAATCGTCCTAGTCACATCGGAGTATAATGGATAGATCGGAATCGCATGCTCATGACCAGGATAGCCATCAAATAGCTGGGTCATATTTAATTTGAAATCCAGGCCTCCTTCGGTAGTTGGCATCAATTTCTGCTCTTTCGCAGCCATGATTATCCACTGACGATGTTGTCTGTTTCCGACCAAATACATCTTGATGTATTGGGTATTATAATACGTACTGTATTGCTTCAGAATGTCCTTTGTTTGCTCCAGCGACTTTAGATTATACATCCAATAGCCAACACCCGGACCTGTAGAATAGACTCGTGGGCCAGGAACCATGCCTGCTTCTACCATATCGCTGTAGGTCAGTACATCGGTAGTGGCAGTCTGAGGATCCCGTGTGGTAGTCACTCCGTAGGCTAGATTGGCTGCATAGATCCAAACGGAGTTTTTATGCAAACCCCAGGTAGGCCACATGTGAGCATGGGTATCAATAAAGCCCGGGGTAATCGTTTTTCCCGTAGCATCCACGACTTTGGCATCGCCCGCATCCAATGTGCCGGTCTTTCCAACAGCTTTGATCCGGTTATTTTCGATCAGGATATCTCCATTTTCGATGATCTCATTCCCTTTCATAGTCACGATCCGGGCATTCTTCAGTAAAATACTTCCTTTAGGAGTATCCTTTGCAAAATAGACTTTCACCTGACGCTCTTCGGGCTTGTAAGTTTCTTTCTCCTTTTTGTCAGCCTTATAGCTACTGTCTGCTTTTGCCTTTTCTTTATCATTTTTCAACAACTCAGCAATGAGTTCCTTTTGCTTTTTGGCAAGTGAGTCAGCAGTTTTTACAGCTTCAGGGCCTAATGCTTTTAAAACAGAAACACTATCTGCATCAGTCCTCATTTTCTCCTTTTTGGAAGCCTTTACTGAATCTTCTACCAACTCTGCTTTGGTGATGTCATAGACCCAATGTGCATTTCCAAGAGACCAATGTACTTTTTTGCCATCTGCTTCCCAGGCTGGCCATTCTCCACCAATCTCAGTCAACTGACGCGAAGGGAAATTACTTGAGGAAGGATCTCCCACATTGATAGTAGGCGTTTTACCCACCTTGGGGATGGTGATTACATAGACATTATTGTTTACTTGTGCCAAGGCCAAATTTCCCTCAGGTGACATCAAGATTGTACTGGCGCTAGCTGGCTGCATGGTTGGTTCCTGCGAATTGGACCCTTCAGCTAGCATGCAATAGTTCACTGCATCGGCATTTGATCGAGGCATTCCCATGATGTATTTCACGGTGGAAATCTCTTCAAGATTGGCGTGATCGTGTGAATCATGATCTCCGGCCGCTGAGCCAAAAGGCGTGATTCCAGTGATCTTCGCGTAGACCTTCTCATCTTTTCCTTCCCAGTTTACAGAAAGTAATGCCCCACCTGATCCATTTAAGTAGATTCTACTCGGATCTTTGGTGAAGTGTGCATTTCCGTAATTGGGTGCATCCATGATCTTTTTCAATTCCCCGCCAGCAGCTGCTATCCAAACCAATTCTGCCTCAGACCCAGAAAAACCCGGACCCTCTGCATCTTGCAGTTCTCTTCTTGGTCCTTTGAAAACAACAATTCGATTGTCAGGAGACCATGCTGGGCCAACATAAAGTGCTGCTTCTTTGGTCAACTTTGTAATTGTTCCTTTGCCTGCTAGAGACGCTTTGTAGAGATGACCGCCATCGGCTTCTGACCAAGTGGTAAATACTAATTGAGATCCATCGGGACTCCAGGAAGGCATCGCTTCAGTGAAGTTATTGCTTGTGATTCGTTTCGGTTGGCCATTTGGATAGTCCATCACATACAGTCTGTTCAAGACGGTAAAAGCTAACTTCTTACCATCGGGAGATGGTACTCCATCACGAATTTGGGTGGCGAGTTTGGCGGTAGTATCCTTGATTTCATACTCAAAATAAAGTCTCGGCCCCATTGCCAATTTCACATCGACTTCGAAAGGAATTTCGGTTGGAGCAACTCCGGCTTGGACAGGAATACTCCAGATTTTTCCACCGTAGGAGGCAACTACATTTTTGGAATCTGGTGTGAAAGCCATTGCAGGCAAAACTCCCTGTGGCGCGATGGATTCTTGATCGTCGCGCTGAACTGGATAAGCTAACCAACGCTCATCTCCAGATTCCAGATTTCTCAAGACTAAACCGGTTTTATCCTCATATCGAGTACCATAGGCCATATACTTACCGTCTTTACTCAAGGTAGGCGTAAATGCTGAACCATATCTGGACGAAATATTGGTGATTTTTCCCTCCTCGAGATCGTACGTACCAAGCTGGTATTGTGGCAAAAGCGCATTGTAATTCCAAGCTCCGGTACGGTGGGAGAAATAAACTTTCTTGCCATCTGGACTGACCACCGGATCAATGGTTTTCATGGATGTAGGAGTTTCATTCAGCTGAATCCCTCCGCCACCATCTTTATGATACATCCAAAGCTTGTTGATTCTTCGGCCTTTGCTGACTACAATATATTCGCCATCCGGCGTCCAGGCAGCGCCGGGAACATCCCCGTTTTTATCTTTGGTGACTTGCACGGTGTCTTTTTTTACCATGTCGATGTACCAGAGGTTGTCAGAACCCGCACGGTCGGAGGTGAAAAGTATTTTTTCACCGTCTGGAGAAAAACGTGGGTGAGTTTCGTAAGCAATTCCAGTGGTGATTGGGGTAGCTTTTCCCCCAGAAATCGGAATCGTATAAATGTCTCCCAAAAGGTCAAAAGCGAGGGTGTTTCCGTCGGGACTGACATCTACACTTATCCAAGTACCTTCTTTGGTGTTGAATTTGACTTCCCGCTCAGGCTTGAGTGGCAGGTCTTTGAATTTTGGATAATCAAGTGAATCTTTCTTAATGCTATCAGGCAAAGTGACTGATTCATTATTCATGGGAAAAACACCTGAGGAGCTTTTGGGAACTAGCGCTGCGAAACTCACGGAAATACCTAGAGCCACGAGCAAAGCTGGGTGTGTAATTTTTTTCATAACGTATGAATTGACGGGTAGCGTATTTAAGTAATGAAGTACATTAACTGGTAAGATTAAAAAAATTCGAGCGGCTTATTTTAATTTTATTCCACCTCGCATACATTGACGGCTAATGCTTTATTTTTTAACTCCATTTTTCCAATGCTATTGCATTTGAATTCGGGTGCCGCATGGGCAAATTTATCCAAAATCAAAATTTGTCCTGGATTTGCCTTGGATTGAAGCCTCGAGGCCACATTAACGGTATCGCCTATAACAGTGAAGTCAAGTTTTTTCAAGGAAATTGATCCGATATTTCCCGAAACCATTTCGCCACTATTAATTCCGATCGACACTTTGGGTTTGAATCCTGATTTCTCCGAATAGACAGGAAGGGCATTCATTTTATTGCGAATGGCAATACAAGCTCGAAGTGCTCTGGCATGGTAATCATCTCCTTTGAAAACAGCCATGATCGCATCTCCGATAAACTTATCGATGATCCCACTTTCATTCATGATCTCTCGGACCATCAGATCAAAATATTCATTTAGCAAGCCTACCACAATGTTAGGCTCCTCGTTTTCAGAGATTGCCGTGAAGCCGCAAAGGTCAATAAAAGCAACTGCTGCTTCCATGGTTTCATTTTCCCAGATTCCAGATTCGATTTCGCGATTACTCATGAAGTTTAATACCGTCTCATCGACGTACATCTTCAGGATATTATTTTCTTTGAGTGCTTTCAAGGTCGACTTGACCTGATTAATATGTTGAGTGGTTTTCTCGATAGTGATTTCCAAATCTTGAAAATCTACGGGTTTGGTGATGAAGTCAAAAGCCCCAAGATTCATAGCCGTACGGATATTTTCCATGTCTCCATAGGCTGAGATGATGACAGTTTTCAGCAAAGCGTGCTTTTCTTTCACTTTGGATAGTAATGTCAATCCGTCCATTTCGGGCATATTGATATCGCTCAAGATCATATCCACGTCCTTGTTGGCGTCCAGTATCTCGAGCGCAAATCGACCATTCAGCGCAAACAGAAACTCCAGCTCCCCTTCTCGGATTCGCTTTCGGAATTTCTGCTTGACCAGGATTTCTAAATCCGCTTCATCATCTACTACCAATATCTTAATCATTACTGTTCTATTTATTTCTTTACTATCAGCCCTATAATTTCTTTTTTAAGCGAATCAAAATCAATCGGTTTAGTGAAAAATTCTTTGGCACCAGAACTCATTGCTTTTTGATAATTCTCGGTGTCTCCATAGGCTGAAATTATGCTTACGTTGATCATTGGAAATCTGTCTTTTATTTTTTCCAGCAATTCTAAGCCTGTCATTCCCGGCATGTTGATATCGGAAAAAACATACACTACTTCTGGAGGGTCGTCCTCACTCAAAATTTGTAATGCCTCTTCCCCAGAAAAAGCAAATGCCAATTCTAAATCTCCGGAACGGACTTCTTTTCTGAATTTTTGTCGAAATAGTGTTTCAACATCTCTTTCATCATCTACAATTAGGATCTTTGTCATACTCCCTTATGTTAAAATAATAATAAATTCTGTAAAATCATCTGGGACACTTTCTACAGACAGCTGACCATTATGCCCTTTGGTAATTATTTCATAGCTCATCGATAAGCCTAAGCCTGTTCCTTTTCCTGCAGGTTTGGTAGTAAAGAAAGGTTGGAAAATCTTTGCTTTGATTTCTGAAGGGATGCTGTTTCCATTATCACGAACCCGGATCTCAACTCCTTCTTCTAATTTTTTGGTACTTACCCAAACTACTGGCTTATAGTCTTCATGTTCTCCATTGGCTTGGATCGCCAGTTCCTGCTGCTTTTCTGCAACTGAATGAAATCCATTGTTGATCAACTTGAATGATTTTCTGGAAAAGGAACTTCGGTTTTGCATTGTCAGGAAAATACAATCACCCCAAAAATCAGAACTACTGCTAACTCTCTTCCTATTTTTATCTGAATTCTCATTTTTCGAATTATTATTTCAAATTGGAAACTTTATACTGATCTCTGTACCCACGCCTTGTTCGGAATGAACGTTAATTTCGCCAGCATGAGCTTTAATGATATCATAGCTGAGTGACATCCCCAGTCCAGTTCCCTGCCCGGTCGGTTTGGTAGTAAAAAAGGGTTGAAAAATTTTCTGCTTGGTTGCGTCAGACATCCCGATTCCATTGTCCTTTACCTTGATCTGTATATTATTTCCAAGTTTCTGTGTTGAAACCTCCACAGTTGGTTTGAAGGATTCCTTAGAATCTCCATCCTTTTTGAGTTGAGCTTTCCTTTGATTTACTGCATAAAAGGCATTGTTTATCAAATTCAAGAATACCCTTCCGATATCTTGGGAAATCAAATTAATCAAGGGAAGTCCTTCCTCAAAATGAGCTTTAAAATCGGCATTGAAGCTTTTGTCTTTGGCTCGTAGACCATGATAGGATAGCCGTAAATATTCATCCAACAGCTCATTGATATCTGTGGCAATTTTCAGCCCTGAACTGGTCCTGGAGTGTTGAAGCATACCCTTTACAATTCCATCGGCGCGCTTTCCGTGGACATTGATTTTAGTAAGGTTAGATTTAATATCTGCTAATATTTCGGCTACCAATTCCTCATCCCTTATTTCAGGAGCTTTTGCCCTTTCTTCCTCTAGCTCAGCTATTAATTCATTACTGACTTCAGAGAAATTATTGACGAAATTTAAAGGATTTTGGATTTCATGCGCGATCCCAGCTGTCAATTCTCCAAGGGAAGCCATCTTCTCGGCATGGATCAATTGGTCTTGGGTAGACTTTAAATTATCGAGTGCTTTTTGCAATTCTTCCTTTTGTTGGAATAGCTCCGCGGTTCGTTCACTCACCTGTATCTCAAGTTCGGCTTTCAGTTTGGCAGTAATCTCTAGTTCTTGCTCACGCTCAATAGATATTAAGCGCTCTTTGTCAAATTTCTTAGCCTGCTTAGCATTGTTGATCCACATGGCTATCGCCCAGAGAAAAGCAAAAAGACCCGCGATTTCAAAATAGTCAGCCCGCTTTGTATAGAATGCTGGAAAGATCAATTCAACCAGATCTTTGATAAGTTGAATTCCGATAATTGGAAGCCAGGCATAAAGCACTTGCTTTTTACCTTCAAATTCCGGTTTTGTCAATACTAAATAGCCTAATCCAGCAATCGGCAAGACGGACACTAAGGAGCTTAGGATTCGATAGTCTTCATCAACTGATATATTCAAAATCAAGAATGCTGCGGCTGCAAGAGCAAGTCCATTCAAGGCAGAATACCATTTGATGGGAGGCAGGTCCCCTCTTCGTGGTTTCTTGAAAAAGAGAACTAGAAAAAAAGCGATGATATTTATCGTATTCATAATCCAGATTTGATCAGTTAACTTTGTTCATTGTTATTCAAAAGGTAAGAAAATAATAAACTCGGCCCCTTGTCTGAGTTCACTTTGTCCAGAGGTTGGCGGCGATTCTACAGTAAGGTCCCCTCCATGGGCCTTTATTATATCATAACTAAGGGACAAACCCAGTCCTGTTCCATTTCCTGTTGGCTTGGTAGTAAAGAATGGTTGGAATACTTTGCTCTTAATCGTCGAAGGAATCCCTTTACCATTATCTGAAATTCGAATCTCTAATCCTTTTGCCAACTTTGTTGTGGTGACACGGACCACTGGGGTGTATTCATCTTCTGGTTTTTTTTCTCCTCCGTTTCTAAGCCCCTTGTCATATTCAGAAACTGAATAGAATGCGTTATTATAAATATTGAGCAGGACCGTTCTGATATCCCTTGGGATCACATTGAGCTGTGGCACTTCTGGGTCCAAGTTGGTCAAGTACTCTGCATGAAACTCTTTATCCTTCGCCCGAATACCATGGTAGCTAAGTCGTAAGCATTCCTCAGAAATCGCATTGATATCTGTCTTTTCTTTCTGGCCTATGCCCGAGCGACTGTGCTGAAGCATTGCTTTTACGATAGAATCTGCTCTTCTTCCATACATTGTGATTCGATCTAGATTCTGTCGGATATCTTCTGCAATGATTTTTGCATCATCCAGCCTACCTTTTTCAAGATCTTCGTTCATCTCTAGGATGAGTTCAGAACTCACCTCTGAAAAATTATTTACAAAATTCAAGGGGTTCTGAATTTCATGGGCGATTCCAGCAGTCAGTTCTCCAAGTGACGCCATCTTCTCAGCTTGAATTAATTGGGATTGTGTGGATTTGAGATTTTTGTAAGCCTTTTCGATTTCTTTTGCATGAGCGAGCTCACGGTCTTGGGCTTTTACTTTCTCAGCCTTGATTGCCTGATTCTTATTATAGATAGTCAGTGGGTAGATCAGGGTGAGGAAACCTGTCACATAAATCGTATAGGCCCACCAGGTTCTGTACCAAGGAGGAAGGACAGAAAAATTATAGCTAATCGGCTCAGTCCATTCAGCAGCAACGGCACTACTGGGCCCGGTATATCTTGCTTTTACTTTAAAAGTATATTCTCCTTCCTGAATATTACCGAAGGTAGCACTCGTCTTTTTGAGTACCGGACTCCATTCAGCATCATAGCCTTCCAGGATGTATTGATATTCAATTAGGGAGGGATTTGAGAGTTCATTGGTACCGTAATCAATATTGATGTGATTATGCTGATAGGGAAGAACCAAGCCTTCTGGGATAGGAAAAAATGATTGTATTGAGTCAATCTCAACATTTTCAAATCTGTCTTGAAAAGTTGTACTTTCCGTCTCACTCAATATTTTGCCATAGACTAGCAATTCCTCCAAGTCCCGAGCTGAAGAGTCAGTGCCTTTCTTGAAAATACGCTGCCAAGAAATGACCTCTTCATTCAGTCGAAGTTGCTTGAACAGTAATTCTGGCTGCCGCTGATTTTTACGCAATGCGGAATAATCAAATCTAACCAGTGCAGTCTTATTATTTCCTGTTCCGGCCCATAGGATACCTTTTGAGTCCACATACATTGCATTTTGCCCATCAGTTAGATCTTTGACAGGATAGCCAGTTTCACTATTGAAAATTTCAATGGTGGTCAAGCTTTGAAAGTGGGCATTTTTAGGAGCATCAAATAGGACAATGCCCAAGTTGGTTCCAACGGCAATTCGCGCTCCGGGGAAATCAGAAATTTGTAGGATTACATTATCCGGAAGCCCATCTGAGGTACGGAAAGTTTGAAATAAACCTGATAGGTCAGCGTCTTGATCTGCTAAGATCTTATCCAATTCCTTCAGCTTTGAAACCGACAAAAAACTGAGCCCATTGATGGTAGCGACCCATAAATTTCCCTGCTTATCGCTGACTACTTTTAATACCCCACTATCACCAAGCCCATGGATATCATAAAAATTAACAAAGGACTTGCCATCAAATCGCGTTAGTCCCCCATCTGCTGCTGCAAACCAAAGACTGCCCACTATATCTTCCGCCATACCTATAATGGCATCTCCGGCTAGACCCTGATCATAACTGTAGTTAGTAAAACTTTTCCCGTCGAAGCGACTGACTCCTCCACCATCCGTCCCAAACCAAATTATTCCATCTTTAGCTTGTAAAATGGAATAGATTTCGCTGGAAGGAAGTCCCTGAGCAGTGGTGTAGGTAGTAAAGGATTTGCGATCATAAAGCGTGACGCCACCACCGCCTGTACCAAACCAGATATTCCCATCCTTATCCAACATACTACTGTTGACCAGGTCATTGGGTAAGCCTTGGCTGATTCCAAAATTACTGAAGCTTTTACCATCATAATGGCTGATCCCTCCACCAGAAGTCCCAAACCAGAATGTCCCATCCAAATCTTCGAGGATAGTCATCACGAAATTATCGGCTAATCCTTGACTTGCTGTGAAATTAGTAAAGCTATTTCCGTCAAACCGACTGACCCCTCCGCCTTCTGTACAAAACCAGAGTTTCCCTTCCCGATCCTCAATGATGTAATTTATATTATTGCTCGATAGCCCCTGATTTCTACCGTAGGAAGTGACCTTATTCCCATCCAGTCTTCCGACGCCGTTGTCAGTTGCAAACCAAATTTTACCAAATTGATCTTCAAGAACATGCTTTACCAACATGCTTGGAAGTCCATCCTCAGTGGTAATGGAGGTGAATTTTTTCCCATCAAAAATCCCAACTCCTCCACCTATAGTCCCAAATAAGATACGATTCAATGAATCTACTGTGATACTCCGAATGCGGTTAGAGGGCAGTCCATCAGCGGTAGTATAGCCTTTGAAGGTTTTCCCATCATACGTAAAGACCCCATTATTTTCTGTTCCAATCCATATTAGTCCATTTGGCCCTTTTACCACACTCACTATTTCATTGGATGGGAGTCCTTCTGCTGTAGTGAAATTGGTAAACTCTTCTCCATCAAAGCGACTCAAACCTCCCCCTGTACCAAACCAAATATTTCCTACATCATCTTCTGCAATCCCGTAAACGTAATCGTTGACCAATCCATCCGTCGTTGAATAAGAAGTAAAACTGTACCCATCAAAACTGCTGATCCCCCATCCGATCGTTCCAAACCAAATGATACCATTACTATCCTCAAAAATTGTCCGGACTATATTATCCGCTAGCCCCTCGACCGTAGAATAGGTAGTGAATGTCTCTCCATCAAATCTGCTGACTCCTCCGCTATTGGTTCCAAACCAAAGGTGTCCTCTCTGGTCAATAATCCCACAGTTAATCGCATCCAGTGTAAGTCCATTATCAGAGCTGTAATTTTTAAACTGTGAGATTCCTCCCTCACCTTGAAGAAATGGATTCCCATTATAATCTCTGATCAACTTGTCATTTTCATCGGTAAGTTGGCTGAGTAATTGAACAGTGGCTGGAGTGAGATTTCTTAATTGTGTCTGTCCGGAACCATCGATGTAGTTTTTTTGGATGGAACCCAGATCGGAAAGTAAAACCTTAGATGGCACTGGAGCGGTATTCAAAAAGACAACCTTAGGCTGTACTGAATCAGGCAGATTTGCCAAAACTGTAATTTCAATAGCTTGGCGTTCTTGAGTAGAATTATTACTAAGATCTAACGGCTTTTTACCAGAGCAGGAGGCAAAAAAAAGTTGAATCCCAAAAGCCCAAAAAATTTTTTTCATCTAGTCAATTAAATTGTTGGAAAGAATCAGGTCAATGCCTAATCCTTAAATAGGACTTTAAAGTAATTCTTATCAAGCATAATATAAGGTTTAGTCTACAGTTTTATGGATAGGAAATGAAAATAAAGGAATGGCAATTTTATTTTTGGATTAATTTAAATTAAAGTATTAAGTGGTTGTATTCTTTTGGAAGGTTAGAAAAGCTTAATTGAAAGGATGTTATTTTAATGAAGTATAAGCAATTAAGGCCTGTTTTGAAAGTAATAACCTTAGCCTGATTAGAGGGAATCCAAATAAAGGAAACCGGGAAGAACCTTAGTCATCCTTAACTAGGCTCTTCCCGGTAATGTTAAAAATATGAGTATTTCTTAAAAAAATAATGGCATCAGTTTGAATCCTGATTTCATTGTTTGAAAAACTTCATTATTGATCCTCTTTGTTGCTTTACATTGAATTGTAAAGCAGGTTCATTGGCTAGTGTTAAGTAAATCTATCAGCTTGAGCCATCAATGAGGATACGTTTTAAAAATGCTTATTTGCTTTCATCCTGCATTTCCACCTGAGCTTCTGCGGCTTCTCGGATCTGGGTCAAAGCCATGGTAAGAGCTGAGGCATCCCAATATCCATGTGTTTTTACGATTTTACCATCGACAAATTGGGAGGTCAGGTGAACTGGCATTTCAAACGACTCACCAGAAGCAGCGATGGTTACTTTCCATAGGCCCCAATAATTAACCCAAGTTTGTCCCTCATCATCTAAGACCATCTCATAAGAATCTTTCTCCCGATCAAAGGAATAGCTCGCCAGTGGTGCTAAACCTAATTTTTGTTCAGCAATAATCTCTTGGATTGAGGCTGAATTCTCATCTGATGCATTGAAGAAAATAGTAGCACCATCTGCATAACTTGCCTCATAAGGCGCCCGAGCTCCATCCACATAATAGCCAATATTAGATTTGACAGTTTCGGTTTCTGAAGATTGCTGGGCATAATGGGTTTCAGTATCGCATCCAGATACTGTCAGAAACACTAGAATAAATACTATATTTTTCATGGCCAGGCATTTTTGAATGATGGAAATAATTGAAAGTATAGCTATCCCCTGAAATTGAATTTTATTAAGAAGATCAAAAAATGGTTTAGTACCAACCTACTCTTATACTTCCCTAACGATAGAATATTTTACCCGAAGACTATTTTAAATACATAAAATTGGCTTTCAAATCTTTCGTTTTCTTACCTTTCAACATGAGGTATTTATTTGTGTTGCGCTTTTTTTTGAACTCCACTTTCGGTTTTACCCAGATTGAATCCAAAAATGGTTTTTTGCAATCCCGGCAAGTATATATAACGACCGATGATTTTAGATCCGAAAACTTGCACAACTTCAAAAAAACCATCGCTAAGATGCCAAAAGATTCATCGCTAAGATTGATGATCATTACTGATCCAGGGTATTATACTCATACCCAAAATCTGAACAAAGCCCTGAACATTATTCAGGAGGGTACAAACGAGGCGGTAGAAAAGAATCAAAGGTATTGGATAGGAAAACAGCGGATTCTTCAGATCCATTATTTAGGTACCGGAGGGATCTTGGCAATTATTCTGTTCGGTCTTTACCGAGCGTTTATTCGAAAAAGGAAATACAGTCCAGGCGTAGAAAAAAAGAATTTAAAAAAAGAGTTTCTTCTGCAGGAAATCCATTACCGTGTCAAAAATAACCCAGAAACAATCGCTAGCCTTGTTACACTTCAAATTGCGAAGCTTAAAAGTCCAAATTTTCAACAGATCATAGAAGAAACCTATGCCAAAGTACAGCATGTAGGAATGATCCATCTTCAGCTTTACAAAAAAGCTAAGTTCAAAGGAGTGGTAATGAAAGAATTTTTTAGGGACTTGGGAAAATTCATTTTAGACACCTTTGCTACTACAGATCAGATTGAATTTACTATCGAAGTGGATCCCACCGAATGTGCTATCGATTTAGAAATTCCCATTGGATTGATTGTAAATGGGGTAATTTCCAATTCATTGAGGTATGACTTTCCACATCAGAAAAAAGGAATAATCAGTATCAATCGCTATAAAAATAGAGAAAGCCTTTGTCTAGAAGTCTCAGACGATAGGATAGGAATAGGTGCCGATGGTACAGCCAACAGGACCGGGTTTGGAAAGGAGCTGATCGATTTACTCACTCGACAATTAGATCCGAAAATAACAAGTACCGATTCATCAGGAGCGGTATTTTCATTTGAATTTTTACTTAATAAAGCAGCATGAATACAACCCGAATACTCATTGTTGAAGATGATATGATCATCGCCGCCAATATCAGTTTGCAGCTGAGTAAGCTTGGCTACGAGGTCACAGGCATCGAAACCAAAGCAGCCGAAGCAATACACCATGCCATAGAAACTAAACCGGATCTTATCTTAATGGATATTCAATTGAAAGGTGGATCCACCGGAATTGATGCCGCTCATGCCATCCATAAAATATTAGATATCCCGATTATCTACTTGACTGCAAATGAAGATGATGCCACTTTCCATAAAGCAAAAGATACCCATCCATTTGCTTTCATTTCTAAGCCTTTTTCCAATCAGAATCTGGAACGGACCATCGCATTAGTCGAGGAGCGAATCAAAGGCAACTCGAAAGAAATAGCCGGAGAAAGCATATTTCAAGAGGATTATGAGGATCGGATTTTTATCCGAAACCAAAACAAATTGATCAAAGTAATGCTTGATGATATCCTTTGGGTAGAAGCTGAGCGAAACTATTGCAAGATCACAACTAATCAGCAGTCCTTTTTGATCGTAAGTCCGCTGAGCAAGCTTCATGAAAAAATGGATCAAAAGCGATTTGTACGGATTCACCGCTCTTTTATGGTCAACTTTTCAAAATTGGAAGCCGTAGCAGAAAATTATGTGGAATTAAAAGGAAAAATCCTCCCGATCGGAAAGCAATACAAGGAGAATTTGTTACGGTTGGTAAATAAAGTGTAAGCTACTTTAGCACGCTGCTTGTAGGTTTGATATTGCTTTGATTTATGAGCTCCCCACTCAATCTCGATCAATTATCCAGGTAGAGCCAATCCTGAAACCTGAATCCAAGAGCCTGTGGGGGACTGTGTGGTGTAGATAGAACTCTTGCAGGCAGACGAATTGATGGAGTCCTCTATACCCGGTGGTGAAGATGTCATCAACAAAAACATCATCACCAAAGACATCATCAACCGAATAGCCCTACATAATTTTTTTCAAGTCATCCTAGCAGTTTTTCATCTGCTGCTCGATGACTCCATCAGCTTTGAGATTTCCCGCGTCATACCTGCTTAAGGCGCCGGAGATGATTAGATCAGCTCCAATTCGTACCGCATGCGAATAACCATAGGCTTTTTCAAGTTCTGGTCGGAGGAGAAAATATACTGGGATTTATTTTTCTGCGACAGCTGTCTCAACAGATTATGCAGGAACAGTTTAGCAGCTTTGCAAAGCAAAAGACAGGATACTTAAAAGTGCTATGAAAAGTGGAAATTTGATTTTTCATGTCTTTTGTTTGAAGGATTAATCATCAGTAGTCTAAAAACTATTCAGCCGGCAAATTGGAATTGAAGATATCCCTGAATAATTTCCATTATGATTATCCGCAATGATACCAGTAAAGGAATGAAGGCGGTATGAAATTTGGTGAAAATTGATTTTAATGAAGAATTGAAAATCTCGTCTTTAATACCAATTTACATTTTAAAAACCGCATTGAATTCATTTAGAAAGTGGGGATTTGAGGTGATTGATAAAATTGTTGATTCAGACCGATTCTTCACACTTTCATACAGCCATTCCTTCAAGTCTTCCAGGGTGGTAAATACCTTGTTTTTAAATCTCGTTTTCATGTACGCCCAAACCTGTTCGCAAGGGTTGAGCTCCGGAGAATAGGCGGGAATGTTGAGCAGGAAAATATTCGCAGGAACGGTCATGTTTTTGGTAGAATGGAACCCTGCATTATCGATCACCACTAGTTTGAACTCTTTTGGCCGATGCTGGGATAGTCCGTCGAGATAAGTCTCAAATAGTTTGGTGGAAACTCCTTCAACCTCCCGGACAGAACTGTCCCCAGCTATGGGTGAATAACTGCCATATAACTAGGTGGAAGAGAATTTATGCCCCTGGCTGATTACAGGACTTACTCCTTTGGCACTGATACATGATCCCATGTGGCTCATCAGTCCAAATCTGCTTTCGTCCTGGAAATACAGGTTGACTCCGGTGTACTCAGCTTTATCCAGACCTGTTTTAAGCTCCCCGAATGTGCTTGGAAGTTTTAAAAAAGGCTTCTTCGGCCTGGGGGTCTTTTTGGATATGGCTCTTGCGCGGCCGTTTTACCTTCGTT
>Ga0222709_1000005_pt1 | contig 122918 bp, 94 predicted proteins | sample AntAcemetage1692_FD_179822 | JGI IMG/M metagenome (GOLD analysis project Ga0222709, IMG submission 179822) | Saline water microbial communities from Ace Lake, Antarctica - #1692 | ecosystem: Environmental > Aquatic > Non-marine Saline and Alkaline > Saline | place: Antarctica: Ace Lake...
ATTTGTCCGTAACTTTCGATAAAGTTGTTCATTTGTATTTAGATGATTGCTAGTCAAATAAATATACGGCTTTTAGTAGCCAAAATGAACAGCTTTTTTCAATATTCTACAAATGCACCACGAGTTTATGTATATACATAACTGAAAAAACTTTAAGCATAAAGTTATTCGTAGAATCAGTCAAAGATGAGCGAACATTTACAGAGTTATTCATTGGAGCTTTAATAATTGCTCCAATTCTTGAGGAGTATATTTTCAGATTTTGGCTAAATTTTAGAAAGAAAAGTTTATTCATTTCTTTTACTTTCTTCATTATTGGATATATGTATTGGTATGGTTTTCAAACTAATAATATTGAAATTCCAATTTACTTATTTTTACTTTTTCTTTATCTCTACACTTTCTCAAAACAATCTATAATTGGGACAGAAATAGTAATCATTTTGACCTCTATTATTTTTGGCTTAGTTCACGCTACAAACCTTACAGGCTACCAAAATTTGCCGTTTTATATATTATTTGTCAATACTGTCAGACAAATGATTTTTGGTTATTTTTTAGCTAAAGTCAGACTTGAAAAAGGGATCTCCTATTCTGTAAGCCTCCACTTTTTAATTAATTTAATAGCGGTCTTATTATCAATTCTATTAAAAACATAATTTACCCACCTCCCGCATAAAGTAACCGCTGTTTTTCTACAGCGTGGCAGAGGTTTTGATGTTTATTGATGAGAGAAAAGACGTAAGATTAAGGATGAAAGACCGTATGAAAGTAGTCTTTTGTCTTTGTTTCTTTCTCCTATCTCAAACCATTCAACTAATCCATCAAACAATTGCCAAAAGTTTCTACACTTATTTTATTGCTATTTGCTCTATCCGGTTTTAAAGCCGTTGGACAGAGCATGGTAATTGGATTAGAAGAAGCGTGGCAGAAGGCGGCTCAAAATGCCCCCGTGTTGCGGGAGCGGCAACTATCGCAGCAAATTGCTAAAACGCAAATTACCCTTACAGAACGGCAACGGCTTCCCGAGATTAATGGGCAATACACCAACTCGCTCAATTTAGGGCGTAGCATTGACCCTTTCACCAATCAGTTTCTTACCCAAACCATTCTGGGCAATAATTACGGCGTTTCGGCAAACTATATTTTGTTTAACGGTGGGCAAATTGCGGGGCAAATCAGTCGCAGCAAGCAACTAAGCACGTTAGCGGGTTATAACACTGCTATTGCAACCAATGATATTATGTTGCAAACCCTCGTTGCTTACGCAGAACTGCTGTTAGCAACGGAGCAGCGGCAACTTATAGCCACTCAACAACGTGCCACGGCAGAAAACCTCACTTATTTTCAGAAATTGTATGATGCAGACCGCATCCGGCTGTTGGCGTTAGAGCGGCTTCGGGCGGAGTTGCAAACCTATGCTGCACAATTGGCAACGGTAAACGGTACTATCATGCAAGCCCAACGGCGGTTGGGTCGGTTGGTGGGCGTAGCGGTTGGTCAGGATGTCACGGCAAAGCCGTTTTCGGTTTCGGAGAAACTTGTCGCCCTTGATGTAAACGTAGAAGACATTTATAAAGCTGCCATTCGGCAGTTGCCGCAAGTGCGGGCATTCCAATTGCAAAGTCAGATCAAACAAACGGAGCTTCGTGTTGCTTCCGCTCAACGCTTACCGGAAATCAGTGCCATCGGTAACCTTGGCACTACGTATTCCAGTGCCGCCCGGCGGGTAGAAAATAATGAGTTGGTCAAAATAAACTATCCCCGTCAGTTTTTTGATAACCTCAATACGGCGGTTGGCGTGTCGGTACGTTTTCCGATATTAAACACCGTAAATTATCGGCTAAACGGGCAAGTCATCCGCACGGAACAGCAACTCATAAACGCCCAATTAGAAACCCAAAAACTGGAAATCAGGGCATTGGTAGAAGATGCGTACAGCAGTTATGAGGGCATTATGGAGCAATACACCGCCCTGCAACAACGCACCGAAACGCTTGCTAAAATATACACCATGTCAACGCTCGGTTTTAAAGAAGGGCGGGTAGAACTGATAGACTACCTGCAAAGCAAACGGGAACTTGAAGAAGCCCAACAGCAACGCACAAGGCTACAATACGAGTTCATCCTGCAAAAGAAAATTCTTTACTTCTACCAAAGCGGCACGTGGCAATAAGTTTTTTAAATATGATGAAAAGCGGGGGAAGACGACATTTAACTTTCTCAAAAACATAGATACTGTCCGCCTGAGTTTATCGAAGGCCGCCTCAATTCTGACGATGACCCTGTACTCCGTGGGCTTCGATAAACCGCTCCGGCGGTCCGATCAGCCTGACATATACGCCGCCATCATAATTGTTAGTTTTATGACCCAAGACCTACTTTTTGCCTGAAATTAACCCAATGAGCATCAAAATAAAACAACACGATTTTAAAGACTGCGGAGCGGCTTGTTTGGCTTCGGTAGCGGCACATTATAAGTTAAAACTTCCCATTGCCCGGGTTCGGCAATACGCCAGCACGGATAAGAAAGGCACGAACGTATTGGGTTTGATTGAAGCCGCCACCCGCATGGGTTTTCAGGCAAAAGGTGTGCGGGGCGTTCCTGAAAGTTTGGATAAAATCCCGAAACCCGCCATTGCCCACGTGGAGTTAAAAAAACTCAACGGTGTTGACCTAACGGGTTACGGCGAAGGGGTGGTTTTTCATCATTATGTGGTGATTTATGACGTAGCAGATAAGCACGTAACCGTTATGGATCCCGGCGACGGGAAAATGCACAAAAAGCCCAAAGCCGAGTTTCTGGAAGAATGGACGGGCGTTTTGTTGCTACTATTACCCGACGAAACTTTTGAAAAAGGCGATACGAAAGTATCAGCCGCCAAGCGGTTTTGGCAATTACTCCGCCCGCACAGCGGCGTAATGATTCAGGCGTTGGTGGGAGCGGCAGTTTACACCATTTTGGGGCTTTCTATGTCCATTTATATTCAAAAGATTACAGATTACGTGATTGTTGAGCAGAATAAAAACCTGCTCAATTTGCTGAGTATCGGTATGATTGTCATTTTGGTTGTGCAACTGTTCATCGGTACGGCTAAAAGTATGTTTGCCCTCAAAACGGGTCAACAAATTGATGCCCGTTTGATTTTGGGCTATTACAAACACCTGCTCAAACTACCGCAGCAGTTTTTTGACACTATGCGGGTCGGTGAAATTATATCCCGGGTAAACGATGCGATGAAGATTCGGGTGTTTATCAATGATGTTGTTATCAGCTTGATAGTCAACGTTTTCATTATCATTTTTTCGTTCGGGTTGATGTTTACCTATGACTGGAAATTGGCGTTGATGGTATTGGTAATCATCCCGTTGTACGGAATTATCTATTTCATCACGAACCGCATCAATAAAAAATTACAGCGGCAACTTATGGAGGATTCCGCCGAACTGGAATCGCAATTGGTAGAATCTATCAATGCCGCTACCACGATCAAGCGTTTCGGAATTGAGAGTTTTGCTAATTTAAAGACCGAGAATAATTTCGTGCGGTTGTTACAGACCGTTTTTAAGTCATCTAAAGCGAGTATTTATGTTGGTTCGGCAAGTGATTTTATTTCCAATATATTTACCATTATTTTGCTTTGGGCGGGAACATATTTAGTTATCGACAACGAAATTTCACCGGGTGAATTGCTTTCGTTTTATAGCCTAATCGGTTATTTCACGAGTCCGGCACAAAGTCTTATTGGGGCAAACCGCACCATTCAGGATGCCCTCATCGCTGCCGACCGCCTTTTCGAAATCATGGATTTGGAGCGGGAAGAAACCGAAAACAAAATTCAACTTACGCCCGAATTAGTCGGCGACATCAAATTCACGGACGTATCTTTCCGTTACGGCACACGGGTAGAGGTTTTCAAGGACTTGAACATCAATTTCCCGAAAGGGAAAATAACCGCTGTGGTGGGTGAAAGCGGTTCGGGAAAATCAACGCTGATGTCGTTACTGCAAAATTTGTACCCGCTCACGGGCGGTCATATCAAAATCGGGGATTATGACATAAAACACATTCAAAACGATAGTTTACGGAGCATCGTGAGCGTTGTGCCGCAACAAATTGATTTGTTTGGAACGAGTGTTGTTGAAAACATCGCCGTCGGAGATTTTGAACCCGATATGCAACGAGTGTTGGGTATTTGTCAGCTATTGGGCATCAGCGATTTTGTAGAAAAGTTGCCGAATGGTTTTGCAACGCACATCGGCGAAAACGGAGCGAGTCTTTCGGGCGGTCAACGCCAACGGCTTGCCATTGCCCGTGCTTTGTACAAAAAACCTGAAATTCTGATTTTAGACGAAGCTACTTCGGCGTTGGACACCATCTCAGAACAGTTTGTGCAACGCACTATTCAGCAACTTCGGGAAGCCACCAAAACCGTTATCCTTATTTCGCACCGCCTCAGCAGCGTAAGAAATGCTGATAAAATTATTGTTTTAGAAAACGGAAAACTGATTCAAGAAGGAACGCATGATGATTTACTTCTACAAAAAGGAGCTTATCATAATATGTGGATGCAGCAATTTGAAGGTTTGATTGATGTGTAGTCCATAATTTTGAATATAAAACAAGAACTCAAACGCCCGTTTTTGTCTTATCTCACCGTCACGTAAGTTTCGATGGCTTCTCGTGCTAACTGATTTGATGACTTTCCCTCTAAAGTGGCTTTTTCAAAGGCGTTTTTTAGTTTTTCAATCGTTTCGCCTTCAAAAGTTACTAAGTCGTTTATACCTTCTATTTTGCCAAAGAAAATATTTTTTTAGAGGAAGAGTGAACCGTTCCAATATAACCGTTGTGAATAAGTTTATCATTCATAATGAATTAATCCTTTTGAGTTCTTGAACTACTTGTCGCTTTGCGTAACTCTTAATTTCACTGTCCGGATGAGCCTTGTGAATTCTGATAATATGCGTACTATTTTCGTTGGTGTATGCTTTTCTCGAACCTGATATTTTACCCGTCTTCTTCCCAACGTAGCCGAATTTACCAAGTAAGTATTCAAGTTCTTGAAATGTGATAACAGACTTGTTATTCAGTAACTTTTTAAGAAATATTATCGAATTTCACCATTCTCAAATACACGGATGTTTTGCGACTAAAAACAGTTGCAAAAGTTTTGAAGTATGATTAGATATTCGTCCTCATAAAAATGGTTGTAGTTTTCGTATTTTTAGGAAAATAACTTAGCTCATCAATGAAAAAATATTTCGGACTTTTACTCACTACTCTGAGCCTTAATCTTCATGCTCAATCCTTTCCGAGCGGTTATAATTTCAATATTCCGTATGATGATACTTCGGTAAGCTCGTTTCTACCCATACACCGGATTGGCTCTGAAAGATGATCCGGCGTTGGCAACGGTTAAAATTATCAACGAAAACTCGCCTTATGGTTATTGGCGAGATGATGATTTAGAAACCACAAAACAAGGCGGGAACTTACTCATTCGTCACGTGCAGCGGTTAAATATGCTTTGGAATCAATTACTTCCCGATAAATACGGTACATAAAATGTACTTGCGGTAGCGTGAAAAAGCGGCGGAACAAGTCCTGAACTTATTCAGGAAGGTGATTTTGAAGGTTCGGTGATTAATATAAATTGGCAAATTGAGGAAAATAGTGGAGCAACTGCTTCTTTCTCGCAAGTTTCTAATACGGTAAATATTGGAACAAAGTCTGCTAAAGTTTCGATCTCCAATGCTACGGGAACAAACTGGCACATTCAACTTAAGCATACTGGGTTAAACTTGAAAAAGGATACCTCTTACGTGCTGAAGTTTGCGGTGAGAGCCGCCCAAAATCGTACTGTTGATGTTAGTTTAACACGGGATAATTTTCCTTATATGTATTACGGTGGGTAAAAGTTTAGCCTAACGCCCAACTGAATGATGCTCCGGCGATTCGTTTGTATTTGCTTTCGGTAACCGGAAGTCCAATCTCTCCCAAAGTTATTTTACCCGTTTCGCACGGAGTGTTTGATACTTCAGTTGACCAATCTATTGAAAAACGATGTGGTGTGTAAAAAGTGATGAAACTGTATTTGCTGTTGAAGCTACAAATGAAAAAGTTGCGTTACCTGTTTACCCAACCTTAATGAAATATTTTATTACCGTTAGTTTTGAAATAGACCTACCCAAAACTGTTGAAATAGGTGTTTTTGATAACTTGGGTCGTGAACGGATTAAGTTTTGGAAGACTTATCAAAAGGCAGGAACGAAGCAAGAAATACTTAGTCTAAACGGACTTTTAAACGGAGCGTATATTATCCGCCTGAATAACTACGCAGTGAGGATTGTGTCGGATTAGAAATGATGCGTGAAAGGGGTGGGGAGAAAGTATTTGCTTGAGCTTGTCGAAGACCGTCTTGTTACTCTATCAAATTTATTCTATACTACCTTTGATAAACCGTTCTGGCAGCCCGGTCAGCCTGACAACGGAAACCAATTAAAATGAGCAAACTCACATAATGAACCAACAACTTAAATCTGCCTACAATCCCGATAGTTTCCGTCAACAAGCCCACAAGTTGGTTGACCAATTGGCGAATTACCTCGAAAAGGTACAAATGCAACCTAATGATGCCTTGGCTATTCCGTTTGAAGAACCTGAATCAACGTATGCTTATTGGAAAGAAGATTACGAACAAAAGGGCGGCGGTATTTCTGATTTCTACGAAAAAGTAATTGATAAGTCCGTTCACATTCATCATCCCCGTTATATGGGGCATCAGGTGTCGTCGCCGTTGCCGATTGCCGCGGCAACTTCCATGCTGACGGCATTGCTAAATAACGGCATGGCGGTTTACGAAATGGGATTGGTCTCCAGTCCGTTAGAGCGAATAGTATCGGAAATGCTAGCCGAAAAAATTGGTTATGGAAAAGAAGCGGGCGGTTTGCTTACTTCGGGGGGAACGTTGGCGAACTTGACGGCCCTGCTTGCCGCGAGAGCAAATAAAACGAAGGTTTGGAACGAAGGAAGTGATAAAAAATTAGCCGTCATGGTTTCGGAAGAAGCTCATTACTGCATTGACCGAGCCGCCCGAATTATGGGAATAGGAACGGAGGGAATCATCAAGATTCCGTCGAATGAGAAATTTCAACTACGGGAGGAATTACTCGAAGAACATTTAAAAAATGCTCAGGGTAAAGGTTTTGAAGTAATCTGCATTGTCGGAAGTGCGTGTTCTACCTCAACTGGAAGCTACGATGACTTAAACGCAATTGCTGATTTTGCCGAAAAGCATACTATTTGGTTTCACGTAGACGGTGCTCACGGAGCGGCGGTGGTTTTCTCGGAAAAATACAACTACCTCGTTAGCGGACTTCAACGGGCAGATTCCATGATTTTGGATTGGCACAAAATGCTAATGGTTCCTGCGTTAGTAACATCAGTGATTTTTAAGCGAAATTCGGATTCTTATCGAACGTTTCAACAAAAAGCCCAGTACTTATGGGATAATCAAGAATCGGAAGATTGGTTTAACTCGGGAAAACGGACGTTCGAGTGTACGAAACTGATGATGAGCGTAAAAATCTACAGTATCATCAAAATGTACGGCGAAGAAATATTTACTGAAAACGTGAATTATCTCTATGACTTAGCCCGTACTTTTTCCCAAATGATTCAGGAAGAAGTCGACTTTGAATTGGCAGTTGAGCCACAAAGTAATATTGTTTGCTTTCGATGGGTAAAAGGAGCGGAGAATAGCCTGAATGAATTGAATTCAACAATCCGCCAACACTTGTTGACAAATGGTCGGTTTTACATCGTCCAAACCACACTCAACGATGAAGTCTTTTTGCGGGTTTCACTGATGAACGCTCTGACAACGGAAGCGGATTTGAAGGAATTGTTGAAAGAAATAGGGGAGATTGCTTCTGTACTGTAATTAAATAGTGAGCGGTAGTGCTAATAAACAGTTGAGAGTTGTAAGCGTAAATATTATCAGGCTGAGCCTGTCGAAGCCCCACGTCGAATTTGTAACAACGGGACTGCCTTTGACAAGCTCAGGCTGATAAAGATAACTAAAAATTAAGCTACTTTCAATACCATTTTTCCGGTATTAGCTCCGCTAAATAACTTCATGAGTGTTTCCTGAAATGCTTTTACGCCACCTTCTTCTACGTGGTAATTAGCGTTTAGTTTGCCGGCAGCAATCCATCCGCCCATTTCTTTGGCAGCTTTTCCGTAATTAGCAGCGTTGTCAAAAACAACGATTCCTTCCATCCGAGCACGATTCACGAGTAAAGAAAGGTAGTTTTTTGGCCCTGATGATTCCGTTGCGTTATATTGAGAAATTGCTCCGCAAATAACAATACGGGCTCTCTTGTTGATAAGTGTCAACATAGTATCTAATATCTCGCCACCCACGTTATCGAAATAAACATCGACACCACTCGGGCAGGCTTTTGCAAGACCTTTGCGTAAACCACCTTCTTTGTAGTCTACGCAGGCATCAAACCCTAATTCATTTACTACGTAATCACATTTATCTTTCCCTCCGGCAATTCCGACTACGCGGCATCCCTTGATTTTGGCAATTTGTCCAACAACACTTCCGACAGAACCCGCTGCTCCCGAAACCACTACGGTTTCGCCTTCTTTAGGTTGTCCAGTGTCTAAAATTCCGAAATATGCCGTCATTCCTGACATTCCAAGCGTACCGAGATAAACGGGTAAATTAACGAACGATGTGTCAACTTTTACTAAATCTGTAGCGGGTAAAGCTGCGTACTCTTGCACACCTACGTTTCCGGTTACGAGATCGCCCTTTGTAAATTTATTGTCTTTAGATTCTACTACTTCTCCCGCACCCAAGGCACGCATTACATCACCGATTTCAACGGGTTTGATATAACTGCGGCTGACGTTCATCCAACCACGCATAGCTGGGTCAATTGATAAATAGTGCGTTTTTATTAGCACTTCACCGTCGTTTAATTCGGGCAATTCAGATTCTTCAATTTTCCAGCACTCATCCGTCGGTTCTCCCACGGGACGTTTCATAAGTTTGACTTGCGTGTTTTGCATAATATTGAGTTATAGTTTGATGAAACAGTGTTCATTCTTTTAAAAAAAGAGAGTGCAAATACGTTTTTGTTTGAAGATAAGCCAAATTCTTTTATAATTTTGTCGACAACTATTATTGAGGGAGTAAAATTGTGATGAAAAAGGTAATATCTTTTTGTTTACTAATATTAGTCGGTTTAGGTGCTTTTTCTCAGGAAGGAGTAGTTTCTCAGAATATTCAGGTGGGTACTGAAGTTCCTGATTTCGAAATACAGGTTTTAACCAGTGAGGGTTCTGTAATGACGAACATACGAGATCACCGAGGAAAGGTAGTAATTCTGGAATTTTGGGCAACCTACTGTGGTCCTTGCTTGCCCGCGATGGATCATTTGGTTGAAGTCCAGAGTAATTTCACCAGCGGAGTAGAAGTATTTGCTATTACAGATGAACCTCGCTCAAAAGTGGTCAGCTTCTTAAACAAACGCCCTACGAGTTTACTGGTTGCTTTAGATAACGACAAAACTCTCAATAGGCTTTTCTATCACCAGTTTATGCCGCATACGGTTATCATCGGACCGAATGGTTTTGTGAAAGCAATCACTTCCCCCGATCAGATTACAAGGGAGCTGATTTATATGGCGAAAAGCGGAGCGGATTTAACGGTTAAAACGAAAGCCGAATTTGCCAGCAGTAATGTAAACGATACCGCCCTAGCTCCATATTCTTTAGAAGACAATAGTTTCTACAAAGTAATTATTTCGCCGCAAGCGGAGGGAATTCAATCGCAGGTGAATAAAAAGGCACCAAACGAATACGAGTTCATAAACTGCACCGTACCGATGATGTATCAGACTCTTTATCAAACAACTTTAAAAGTTGCTGATGAGCGGCCTTGCCTTGAAGTAACCCAACAAACTAAATACCTGCTTCAGGAAAATTACCAGTATTGTATGAAACTCAAAGTTCCGCAGAAGCAAGAGGGTAATATTGGATTAGTTGGAATGAAGCATCTGGAGGAGGTTTTTTCTATCAAACCCCAAAATGAAGTGCGAATTCGTAACGTATACTCACTCGTGATTAGTGAGTCAGACTCGCTCTACACTAACGTCCCCTCAACTTCATCAGGAGGAAATATGAGTATAAAACAATTCATATCTTTATTATGGGATACTCGGTTGGTAGACAAACCCATTGTGAATGATAGTGGATTACCAGACGATACCATTATGAATATAGAAATCCCAACGCAGGTTTATCAGGTAGATGAGCGTTTGGCAAGTATAGGAATGCGGCTAGAACCCAAAGTTAAAGAAACTGGCTGCTTGATTTTGCACGAGGATGTGCCATCGCCCTGAACATCAACTTGGTAAGTTATCACCTGTATCAAACAAACATTTCTATATTCTTTTGTGAATTTGGATAAAATGACTATTTTTGCACCCCGTATAAAATTCGAGATAATTATTTAATCATATATAGCAATGGCTAAGAAAGGAAATCGTGTACAGGTAATTCTTCAATGCACCGAGCATAAGGAGACAGGAATGCCGGGCATGTCACGTTACATCACTACCAAAAATCGTAAAAATACGACAACTCGTTTAGAGTTAAAGAAGTATAACCCTTATTTGAAAAAGGTTACCCTTCACAAAGAAATCAAATAAATTTGCTGGTTCAACTAACGTTAATCAGCCAAACCTTAAGTAATATTAATTATGGCAAAGAAAGTAGTAGCCGGGTTTCGTGATAAATCTGCGGCCAAAAGTTATGCGAAAGTTATAAAAGCAATTAAGTCTCCAAAGACGGGTGCTTATTCTTTTAAAGAAGAAATGGTATTGGCTGATAATGTTCAGGCAAAATTGAAGAACTAATTTAGTTCACACAAGAATTTATCTTGAAGCTCTTCGTCTTATGGCGAAGAGCTTTCTTTTTTTCGAGGTTTTATATTTACTTTTACCTTTGAAAATTTCTAAAAATGCCGAAAATTAAGAAGGTTCAGAATTCTCTTACTATAATGACCGAAATGATTATGCCTAATGATACCAATGCATTAGGCAACTTGATGGGCGGCAATTTATTACGAATGATGGATGTGGTCGGAGCAATATGTGCCCAAAAGCACAGCAACCGCATTGTGGTAACGGCGTCGGTGGATAATGTTTCGTTTAAAAAGGCAATTCCGCTTGGTTACGTTATTACTTTGGAGGCTCAGGTTACCCGAAGTTTTAACTCATCAATGGAAGTAATGGTCAATGTTTTTTCGGAAAATATTCCTGCTGGAACGAAAGAAAATACAAATAACGCTTTCTTGACTTTTGTTGCCGTAGATCAATCTGGTCGCCCAATCGAAGTTCCTGAATTATCGCCGGAAGGCAAAGAAGAAACCGAGCTGTTTGAAGGAGCTTTACGCCGTCGGCAATTACGTTTGGTACTCGCTGGCCGTATGAAACCTAATGAAGCTACGGAATTACAGGCACTATTTAAAACATAAGTTTGATATTGGTTGGTAGATGTTGGGAAAGTTATCAAGCAGAAATATAGTTGCTAACTCCTAAGAACCTATCCCGATAACTATCGGGATTATCCCCTAAATAAAATGAAAATAACCGAAGCCATCTTCATAAAAAGTGCCGCAGAAGTCGCACAATGTCCGCCACCTAATAGGCCTGAATACGCTTTTATCGGGCGTTCTAACGTTGGAAAGTCATCGTTGATAAATATGTTGACGGGTTTCGGAAAACTAGCAAAGACATCATCTACACCCGGCAAGACTCAACTGATTAATCATTTTTCGATAAACAAAGAGTGGTATCTAGTAGATTTACCTGGTTATGGATTTGCAAAAGCACCAATCAAGGAAAAAGTAAAATGGGAGAAGATGACATGGGAGTACCTGTTAAACCGGGAAAATCTCCTTTACGTCTTTGTATTGATTGATATGCGGATTCCGCCCCAGAAAATTGACTTGGAGTTTGTGGATAAACTCGGAGAAAATGGCATTCCGGTGAAACTCGTATTCACAAAAGCAGACAAAGTAAAACCAATGTTGGGGCAAAAAAACATCAACGACTTTACGATGAAAATGGCCGAAAGATGGGAAACTCTTCCTGAGTATTTCATTTCCTCTTCAGAAAGAAGAACTGGTCGTGATGAATTACTAAACCTTATTTCTGAAATCAATTCTGTCAGCTAAGCGTAATTCGTGTATATTTGTTACTCTACTCTATTTAACCAAAAAATAAGTACTTAATGGCAATCAGATACCTCGGAATTGACGTAGGAGGCACCAACGTAAAAATGGGCATTGTTGAAGCAGAAACTGGAAATATGACAGACTTTTATAGTCATGATACGGCAGATTGGCGAAAATCAGGACGCTTCATAGAACGTTTGGGTGATTCAATTGCCATTCAATTAAAAGAGAACCCCGAGGTAGAAAGGATAGGGATTGGCGTTCCTGGACTGACTTCCCGAGATAGGACCACTTTATTAGAAATTACTGCCATTCCAGAAATCAACGGAACCAAAATAGTACCTATTTTGGAAGAAAGGCTAAAGGGTAAAAAAATATATATTGACAACGACGCAAATGCTGCGGCACTTGGTGAGTACTACTTTGGTGAACAGGGTGTACCCGAAGATTATATTTTCGTAACCCTTGGAACCGGAGTTGGCGGAGCTGCTATTATAGACAAAAAAGTATTTAAAGGCGGTGGTGGTAATGCCATGGAGCCGGGTCATGTTCCCTCAAAACATGAAAAAGTACTTGAACGTAATATCGGAAAAGTAGAATTATTAGATTTAGCTACTAAAATGCGTTCGGAGTTTGGTGGCTCTACTAGACTCCCCAACGACGGCACAATTTTTACAACAGGACTAGTAGCTGCTGCTTCTGATGGTGATAAGCTCGCGTTGGCTATTTTTAACGAAGTTGGCGAAATGCTGGGAGACGGCATTGTTTCCATGATTCGTATTCTGGACATCACCACTGTTTTAATTGGCGGGGGCTTATCGGCATCGTTTGATTACATCATGCCCGCAGTAAATCATCGGCTGAACTTTTGGTTGACTGACTATTACTTGAAAACGTTAGATGTAAAGCGGGCAACATTAGGCAACGACGCAGGACTCCTCGGAGCGGCAAGTCTGTGTTTCTAAAATGTCTGAACCTACTTGTACTGTATTGGAGGGCTTTATCAATGATTGCCTGAAAATTTCTCGTCAAACCCCAGAGTTTTCTGATAATAGATATGACGAAGTTGAATATAATAAGCGGCTTTCAAACGCAAACTATTTAATTCTGATTGCTAAAATTGACAAAAGAGTGGTCGGTTTTAAAGTCGGTTACGAAAAAGAATAAGTCGGTAGTTTTTGTAGTTGAATGGGCGGCATTGTCCCTGATTCTAGAAAACAAAAGGTTGCTCAAAAGTCAGCCGTTGCTCAAGAAGAATGGGTAAAAAGCCAAGGTTATACCGTATCACTTTTAAAACTGGGAACCACTTAAAAACAATGTTTGTCTTTGCGTTGAAAAACGGTTTCAATATTATTGATGTTATACCGAAAGATAAAATAAATAATCACCGAATAATACTAAAGAAATTGTTGGATGAGTGAATGGAGAATTAGCGAATAAACATTCTTTGCAATTTCTAACCTCATGTCTATAATCTCACACCTTACAAATGATTTACCCCATAATTGCCTACGGAGATCCCGTACTTCGTAAAGAAACCCGTGATATTGAAAAAGGAGAGATTGATTTAAAAAAGCTCGCCGAAGATATGTTCGAGACCATGGAGAACGCCTCCGGTGTCGGACTAGCTGCCCCGCAGATTGGTTTGGACCTACGTATTTTTGTGGTGGACGGAACGCCCATCTACGAAAGTGAAGAAGACGAAGAAGAGCGGGACGAATCTTTAAAAGATTTCAGAAAAGTATTCATCAACGCTGATATTTTGGAAGAAGACGGCGACGAATGGGCGTACGAAGAAGGCTGTCTCAGCATTCCTGATGTCAGAGCGGACGTCTTTCGTCCTGAAGAAGTCACCATTCGCTATTTCGATACCGACTGGAACGAGCATACCGAAACTTACACCGATATGGCAGCTCGTATCATTCAACATGAATACGATCATATTGACGGAATTCTGTTTACAGATCACCTAAAGCCATTGAAACGCCAATTGCTGAGAAAGAAACTAAACGACATTTCAAAAGGAAAAGTAGATGTGGATTACCGCATGAAGTTTCCTAAGTAACCCAAAATGGAAGACCTCCGCATTACGTTAATTCAAACCGATTTGTACTGGGAAAATACCATTGCAAACTTGGCGATGCTAGAGGAAAAAGTCCATACCCTCGAATCTGCGACCGATTTAATCGTATTGCCAGAAATGTTCAACAGTGGTTTCTCGCAAAATGTGAAACAAACCGCTGAACCGATGAATCTCACCACGCACCGTTGGATGAGGCAGATGGCGGCTCAAACGGATGCCGTTGTCACGGGAAGTTTTGCGGTAAAAGAAGGTAACAGGTTTGTGAACCGTTTACTTTGGGTTGAACCCGATGGCACAACGGCTTTCTACGACAAACGCCATTTGTACCGCATGGGTTTTGAAAATGAGCATTTTACGGCGGGTTCAGAGCGGATTATTAGAAACTGGCGGGGTTGGAATATCTGTCCGTTAATTTGCTACGATTTGCGTTTTCCCATTTGGAGTCGAAACGTACACCTTGAATATGATTTGCTGCTTTACGTAGCTTCGTGGCCCGCCCAACGTAACCACGTTTGGCAATCGCTTTTAACGGCTCGTGCCTTAGAAAACCTTACTTATGTTGCGGGTGTAAACCGAATCGGAACGGACGGAAACGACATCGAGCATATCGGTGGTACGGTGTTATATGATTTTAAAGGAATCTCTCAAAATACACTAAACGCTGAAGAATCTATTCTTCAATTCACGCTTTCAAAATCAGAACTCACCCGTTTTCGCGAGAAATTTCCCGCTCATTTGGATGCGGATGGGTTTGAAATTATTTGATTTATTAAAAGTGTGTTCAGTCTGAACTTATTCCGAGTACTTGTCAGTCTGAGGTTCTCGAAGACCGTAACAAGTTGTTCTCAACTACGGCGGCTTGAACTGATATAAGAGGATGACTTTTGCATAAACCTTATACATCTTCACCACCCTAAATTCACACTTAAATCCTTACCTTTGCCCTGAATTAGCCAATTCATGCAATCATCTACCAAATCCATTTTTTCACTCCAGTACATACTACTGTGTTTGAGTTCTTTCCTCTTTTTTGCCAGCTTTAATATGCTCATTTCTGAGCTACCAGACTACCTCACCAGTTTGGGCGGTGAAGACTACAAAGGATTAATCATCAGCTTATTTACCGTCACGGCGGGACTTTCCCGACCTTTTAGCGGCAGATTGACAGATAGAATCGGACGAGTACCCGTGATGGCGTTTGGGTCGTTGGTATGTTTTGTCTGTGGCTTCTTTTATCCTTTAGTGACCACGGTTTACCCGTTTCTTATCTTGCGTTTGGTTCATGGTTTTTCCACGGGTTTCAAACCAACCGGAACCGCTGCTTACATCGCCGATGTTGTGCCAATTTTTCGTCGGGGAGAAGCGATGGGTTATCACGGATTGATCGGAAGTTTAGGCATGGCATTTGGTCCGGCGATGGGTAGTTTTATTGCCATGACATTTTCTATGGATACGCTCTTTCACACGTCGTCGGCTTTTGCGTTGCTTTCCATTGTCATCTTGTTGAATATGAAGGAAACCCTTCCCGCCGAAAAGAAAGAAAAATTATCGTGGAACGCCCTCAACGTAACCAAGCGAGATATTTTCGATCCAAATGTGTTACCCGTGGCAATCGTCGTATTTTTTACGGCGTTTAGTTTTGGCGGAATTGCCACACTCACGCCCGATTTAAGCAAAAGTATTGGCTTGGAAAATAAAGGATTTTACTTCTTGGTTTATACGGTTGCTTCGTTGGTGGTCAGGATTGTTGCCGGACGGTGGTCTGACAAAAACGGGCGGGTGCAAGTACTCAAAATCGGGAGTATTTTTATCGTGATTGCGTTGCTGTTTACCGCATTTACGTTCAATATCACCGTCTTCGTTATTGCGGCATTTCTGTACGGAATCGGAATGGGTATTTTGTCGCCCATTTCTCAGGCGTGGACGATTGACCTCGCCGACGATGCCAACCGCGGACGAGCCATTGCCACTATGTACATTGCCCTCGAAGTAGGTATTGGCATGGGAGCAGTTTTGACGGCGTGGATTTATGACAACGATGTTGACCGACTACCGTATTCCTTCCTTTTAGCCGCTAGTTTTGCTTTGGTAGCGGTAATCTATCTCATTTTCTTTCAACGAAAACAGTTGCGGTTGAGTGAAAAGTGAGAAGAAATTAAGAATTTGCGTTTATAAAAAATGTTCTGTGAAGTCTCTGATTCAGATCGAACTGCGGCATGGGATAATGTCCCACCTTGTATTTTTCAATAATCCTCGCTCTGCGATGGTTCTACTGTCGCAGGAGTGTTTTGCGAGTTCTACTCGCCGCAACAAGTTTGGTAAGGGCGAGTAAAACTCGCAGTGTCACCAGTGTGACACTGCAACCATCGCACAGCCTCCAAGCCCACTTCAAAACAATAAAAAATCAAGAATTAATTCTATTTCTGTAAATTAAATTCGACGAAATGGTAACTTTAAGATTCACTTCTTGATGTCGCCTAATCCTATGACTTTTCGCTCTGATTTACTGGGTACGTTTTCGATTTTATTGATTGCTTTTGGGCTACTTTCGTGCGGGGATAACAACGACTCTTCGGCAGACGACGGTCCGCAACTTTTTACGCAACTCACCACCGAGCAAACGGGCGTTGACTTCCAAAACCTTTTAACCGAAGGTCCGAACACTAATATTTTGGTGTATGAATACTTCTTCAATGGCGGGGGCGTTGCCGTGGGTGATTTTAATAGTGATGGCTTGGAAGACTTGTATTTCACGTCAAATATGTCGGATAATAAACTGTACGTCAATCAAGGAAATATGCAGTTCCGTGATGTAACGTCGCTTTCTGGGGCTTCGGGAAGACCGGGGCCGTGGAAAACAGGTGTCACCACCGTGGATATAAACGCCGACGGGAAACTGGATATTTACGTGTGCTATTCCGGGGCGTTACCGTCTGAAAAACGAGCCAATCAACTATTTGTAAATCAGGGAAACAGTTCCAACGGAAACCCGACGTTTATCGACATGGCGGCAGATTACGGTTTGGCGAATCAGGGGTTTAGTAATCAGGCGTACTTTTTCGACTATGATATTGATGGCGATTTGGACATGGTTTTACTGAACCACAACCCAAAGAACTTACCAATTTTAAACGAAGTCAGCACTGCCGAATTGCTCAAAAAAGACGATCCCGAAATGGGACTTCGCCTATTTAAACAAACCGACGGCAAGTTTATGGATATTACCACAAAATCAGGCATCAGCGGCTCGGCGTTGAGTTATGGTTTAGGTTTGGGTGTTTCGGATGTGAACAACGACGGTTTTCCTGACTTCTACGTTTCCAACGATTATACCGCCCCCGATTATCTGTACATCAATAGCGGTAACGGCATGTTCACGAACCAATTACAAAAGAGTATTGGGCATACCAGTATGTTTTCGATGGGAAATGACATCGCTGATATAAATAACGACGGGTTTCAGGATATTTTCACCCTTGATATGTTGCCCGAAGACAATCGCCGCCAAAAATTGCTTCTCGCTCCCGATAATTTCGGGAAGTTTGACCTGAATGTCCGCAACGGGTTTTATTACCAATACATGCGTAATATGCTGCAACTCAATAACGGTAACGGCACGTTTAGTGAAATTGGACAATTGGCGGGCATTTCCAATACTGACTGGTCGTGGTCGGTGTTGTGGGCAGATTACGATAATGACGGCTGGAAAGACCTCTTCGTGAGCAACGGTTACTTTCGAGATTATACCAACCTCGACTTCATCAAATACATGAATACTTTCGTAGAACAAAAAGGGCGATTAGTGCGGGAAGATGTTCGGGAAATGATCGAAAAAATGCCCGCTTCTAATGTGGTCAACTACGTTTTTCAAAATAACGGCGGCGTAACCTTCACTAATAAAACTAATGCCTGGGGCTTGGATCTGCCATCTAACAGCAATGGTTCGGCGTACGCAGATTTAGACAACGACGGCGACTTGGATTTAATCGTCAATAATATTAATCAACCCGCTTTTATCTTCCGAAACGAAGCAACAAGTAATTATTTACAATTAAAACTCGAAGGAAATACCCCGAATACGCTCGGAATCGGGGCGAAAGTGCAAGTAACGCAAAACGGTAAAACGCAAGTGTTGGAGCAATATATTACCCGTGGATATTTGTCGTCTGTTTCGCCCGTTTTACAGATTGGGTTGGGGAAAGAAGCGGCGGCGGAATCGGTGGTGGTTACGTGGGTAAATGGTAAACGGCAAACCTTCAAAAACGTAAAAGCTAACCAACGCCTCACGGTAAAAGAAAGCGAAGCGACCGAGCAAAAGCGACCGTTAAATTCTTTAAATGCTATTTTTAAAGAAATTCCGAGCCCGATTGTTTACGAAAACCCGAAAGTGCCGTACCGTGATTTCGACCGACAATTATTGTTAACAAACGAGTTTTCGTTTTCGGGTCCGTGCATGACTAAAGGTGATGTAAATGGTGATGGATTGGAAGATATTTTCATCGGTGGAGCATCGGGGCAGGAGGGAAGCCTTTTTATTCAGCAAGCCAATCAGCAATTCAAAAAGCAGTTCGTTGCGGTATTTAAGCAAGATAAAGCAAGTGAAGATGCAGCTGCTGTATTTTTGGATACGAATGGTGATGGTAAAATGGATATTTACGTAGCAAGTGGTGGTTATCACAATTTCAAACCAAACGATCCACTCTTAAAAAATCGCCTTTATTTGGGTGACGGAAAAGGGAATTTTACGAAGATGCCAATTGTCGGTTCGTTGGAAAGTAGTTCCTGCGTAGCCATTGGTGATGCGGACGGTGACGGCTACGTTGATATTTTTGTGGGTGCTCGGGTTGTGCCGGGAAGGTATCCCGAAGAACCACGAAGTACACTCTTATTAAATGATGGTAAAGGAAATTTTACGAGTACCGAATTGCCGCTCGGAATGGTAACGGATGCTGTTTGGGTAGATTTAAATGGTGATAAAAAGCAAGAACTAGTCATTGTCGGTGAATGGGAAGCTGTTACAGTTTATGCGTTTGAGAAAGGGCGTTTCGAGGAGAAGACAGCTTCTTACTTTGGAAAAGAACGCTACCGCGGTTTCTGGAATAAAATAGCCGTAGGTGATTTCAACAAAGACGGAAAACCCGATTTAATCGTCGGAAACCAAGGATTAAATTCACAAATCAACGCCTCAAAGAAAGAACCTGCCGAATTATACTTTAAAGATTTCGATGGCAACGGGAGCATTGACCCAATACTGAGTTTTTATATTCAGGGCAAACGTTACCCGTACATTACAAAAGAAGAACTGGGGCAACAAATGCCTTCGTTCAATGCTAAATACGCCAACTATGAAAGTTTCAGCAACGTCACCACCGATGACCTATTTTCAAAAAGTGACTTCAAATCAGCCGAACGTCTGGAAATAAATACAATGGAAACGATGTGTTTCCTGAGTACTAAAGATGGTAAGTTTGAAGTGGTGAAGTTACCCGTTCAAGCTCAATACGCACCTGTTCATGCCGTGCAGGTTTCAGATGTCAATAACGATGGAAATCAGGACGTGTTACTTTTCGGAAATAACAGCCACACGAAATTACGTCTTGGAAAACACGATGCCAATTACGGTACGTTATTATTGAACGACGGAAAAGGGAATTTCCAATACGTAAACCAACTCAAATCAGGGTTCAACGTTACGGGCGACGTACGCAGTATTTTGGAAATAAATAATACCTTGTTTTTCGGAATAAACGGCGGGAAGTTAAAAACCTTCAAACGATAACCCTGCTGGCGGTCGCAGACCCCGGCAGCGGTTTAAGTGTAGAGTTTTCTTGCTTTTCGGAATAAACGATGGGAAGTTAAAAGATTTCAAACGATAACCCTGCTGGCGGTCGCAGACCCCGGCAGCGGTTTGAGTGTGGGATTTTATTTTCTTTCGGAACAAACGGCGAGAAGTTATAAGCTTTCAAACGATACCCCTGCTGGTGGTCGCAAACCCCGGCAGCGGTTTGAGTGTGGGATTTTATTTTCTTTCGGAACAAACGGCGAGAAGTTACAAGCTTTCAAACGATACCCCTGCTGGCGGTCGCAGACCCCGGCAGCGGTTTGAGTGTGGGATTTTATTTTCTTTCGGAACAAACGGCGAGAAGTTACAAGCTTTCAAACGATACCCCTGCTGGCGGTCGCAGATTTCGGCAGCGGTTTAAGTGTAGAGTTTTCTTTTCTTGTTTTTCGGAATAAATGGCGAGAAGTTAAAAGTTTGCAAATGATACCCTGCTGGCGGTCGCAGACCCCGGCAGCGGTTTGAGTGTGGGATTTTATTTTCTTTCGGAACAAACGGCGAGAAGTTATAAGCTTTCAAACGATACCCCTGCTGGCGGTCGCAGACCTCGGCAGCGGTTTGAGTGTGAGATTTTATTTTCTTTCGGAACAAACGGCGAGAAGTTATAAGCTTTCAAACAATAACCCTGCTGGCAGTTGCAGACCCCGGCAGCGGTTTAGAGGAGAGTAGACAACAGTTATCCGTGACAGTAAACCAAGAAATTTCGTAGGATTAACGAGCTGAATACGGTAAAGTAGTAGTGAATGTTTTGTCCGAAAAACTAGTGGGACTATACCTTGGCTATTTAGAAAAATATGAATCCGTAGAAGGTAAAAATCCAGAACATATTGAATTATTGCAATTGCATAAAAGTAATATTAAGGTAGCTGACTATTTTACTATTGTCAAAAGAGATATTACTTGAGAAACTACATAAGGCAATTGCCATAGCTAAAAATCAAGTTTCAAGTAGATCAATAGAGCGACTTGAAGTAATAAAACGAAATTTAAAAAATGAAAACCTTCTACCCCATACTTCTTACAATCATTATCACCGTTTCATCTTGCTTAAAAAAAGAGCAAACTAAACAACTTACCGAGCAGGAAGTGGCGACAGCTTGGGCGGAAATGAGTTTGTACATTACGCAATACACGCCCGCTAATACGCCCACGTACGCTTCCCGTTGTTTTGGGTATATCGGTTTGACCATGTACGAATCTATTGTGGCGGGTTACCCTAATAATAATTCCGTGGTAGCGGAATTGAACGGTTTGGGTAAGTTGCCGCAATCCACAATTGATAAAAAGTACGATTGGGTACTTTCTTTAAACGCTGGACAAGCCCAAATTCTTCGCAGTATTTATAATCAAACTTCGGATAAAAATAAGTTAAAAATAGATTCGCTGGAAAACGTGATTTACGGACAATTTGCCGGGAAAATTGAAGACGAAGCGATTTTAAAACGCTCCGTGGCTTACGGAAAAGGTATTGCCGATGCTATTTTCGAGTGGTCTAAAACCGATGGCGGACATCGGGGCTATTTGAAAAATTTTGACAAAGAATGGGAATCACCCAAATGGGAAGGAGCGTGGCAGCCACCGCTTTACGCCCAATCGTTCAGTCATCATCCGTTACACCCGCATTGGGGAGAAAATCGCACGTTTTTGAAAATGAACGATTCCCTCGAAACCCCTGAGATAATTCCGTATAATACGTCAAAGTCGTCTGATTACTATAAAGAATTCCTGACCGTATACGAGAAAGATAAAGTGCTGACCCAAGCCGAAAAAGAAGCTGCCATTTGGTGGGGAGATGACCCCGACGAATCGTCTACGCCACCGGGGCATTCCTACTTTTTTGCTGTGCAGGCCCTCAAGGCGGTAAATCCGCCGCTGATTCAATGTGCTGAAACCTACGCTCGGGTTGGAATGGCGGTTGCCGATGCTTTTAGGAATTGCTGGAAATGGAAATTTATGTTTTTTACTGAACGTCCTAATACTTTCATTCCGAAATATATTGATCAAGAGTTTGAATCCTTTTGGCCCGATCCACCGTTTCCGGCTTTTCCGTCGGGGCATGCTATAAACGCCGGAGCGGTTTCAACGGTTTTGACAGAAATGTACGGTGACGAAGTTTCATTGACTGATAGTTCGCATGTTGGGCGGCGGCGGGACGATTTCCGAGAAGTTGATTTTGTGGCAAGAAAATTCACTTCGTTTACCCAAATGGCGAATGAAATCGCTGATTCTCGGTTTTACGGAGGAATTCACACGCCGCATGATAATAAAGTTGGACTCGAAAAAGGAAAAGAAATTGCCAAAAACGTAAATCAATTACCGTGGAGAAAGTGAGGTTTTTTGCAAGTTCTTTGGTGAAACCCACCGAAGCGTCGGTCGCTGTATGGAGGGAATTTTACCCGTTCTTCAACCACCGAAACGGAGCAGTACGGTTTTCGTCTGTTCTCCATTTTGTTTTGTCGTTTATAATTATACTCTGCTTATTATTTGAAACTTATAGTGTCTCTGGACAAAAACTACCATTCACTGACATCACAAAACAGGCGGGAATCGACCATAGATTTCAGGTTTTTGAAGGAATGTTTGGCGGTGGTGCGTGCGTATTTGATTTTGATAATGATGGTTTTGAAGATGTATTCGTCACGAGTGGCGTACTTACAGATAAATTCTATAGAAACAACGGTGATGGTACATTTACAAACGTTTACCCGCAATCTGGGCTGATACTAACTGATAAATACGTAACGCAAGGAGCGGCGGCGGCGGATGTCAATCGTGATGGATTCGTTGATTTATTTGTGACAACCATCACCACAAAAGGCAAAAAGAAAGTCATTCCGAGAGCAATCAATCTCTTTTTTCTGAATAACGGCGATGGTACGTTTCGGGATGCTACGAAGGAATATAAACTCGATCAAATGAACTCGTTCAGTACGGGAGCGAGTTTCGGAGATTTTAACGCCGATGGTTGGCCGGATTTGTACGTCGGAAATTATTTCAACGAATTTAAGGGCGAATTGAGCGTTATCAACGATGCTACGGTGGTTGGGGCAAATCAAATATCAGCGGGCTATTTACTTCTAAACAATGGCGGAAAGTTTTTCACAGATGTGTATAAAGACTACGGTTTGGATTTTAAGGGTTTTGGTTTCGGGGGTGTTTTCTCTGATTTTGACAACGACGGAGATCAAGACTTGATTGTAAACCATGACTTTGGATTTAAAAGAACGCCTAACTTACTTTTGGAGAATTTATACCCGAAGACGAAATTTCGGAATGTTGCTAAAAAGCTCGACATAGATTTGAGTATCAATTCTATGGGAACCGCTGTTGGAGATTATGACGGAAATGGTTTTATGGATTACTTCTTCACCAATATCCGGTTCAATCGTTTCATGGTAAATAACGGAACCGGTAAACTATTTACGGACAAAGTCCGGGATGTGGGAATGAACTTCGTTTCCATTAGCTGGGGAGCAAATTTCGCTGATTTTGATCACGACGGCGATGTAGACTTGTTTGTTGCTAACGGTGATTTAAACCCCAACTGCGTACCGATGGGAAATTATTACTTCCAAAATCTAAACGGGAAGAAATTTCAGGAAGATAGCCGGGCGGTCGGATTGAATGATTACGGTGTTGGGCGGGGCTCGGTTACGTTTGATATGGATAATGATGGTGACTTGGATTTGCTCGTTGTGAATCAAATTCCAGTTTGGGAAGAATACCCCGTGGAATCGTTTACTCGTCTGTACCGAAACGATTCAACAAGCGGCAACTGGCTGAAAATAAAACTGAAAGGAATTGCTGCTGAATCGCAGGGAATTGGTTCGCGGATTACGGTCGTGGTAAACGGAAAACGTATGATTCGGGAAATCGACGGTGGTGGCTCTAGCCACCTTTCTCAAAACTCTACTATTGCTCATTTTGGTTTGGGAGGTGCTACTGTTGCCGATTCTATTATTGTGAATTGGAGTGGCGGAAACGAGCAACTACTCCTAAATCAGCCTTTAAACCAATTATTAGAAATCACGGAAGTGCTGAAACCTAATAACTACATCATTCAATTGATTTTCGGTAGTGTCTTTCTTATAGTACTCATCGCTTTTATGCTTCGGAAAAAGTTGTCATTTGGTAAGTAGCACGCAGACACCATAAGTTGTGTGATATTCATGTAAACGTTATAGATACTGTCTATAATTGCTCAGGATAATAATAAAGTTATATTTTTTATTACAATATTAACTTTATTAATTCATAAATTCGTGCCTCTAAATTTGTTCAACTAACCAACCTATATGTATGAAAATTCTATCTGTACTCAAAACTGAGCATGGAAGAGTTAGCTTTCGTGTTTTCAATCGAGTGCTTTCTTTGTTCATCTGCTCACTATTTCTAATTACTCAGGCTTATGCCAACCCCGTTAAGGTTAAAATAACCGGAAAGATTATCGATGAAACTGGCGAAGGTCTTCCTGGAGTTAGTATTCTTGAAAAAGGCACTAGCAACGGAACAGCCACTGATATTGACGGGAATTATTCTATCTCTGTTGAAGGTTCAAAATCCATACTTGTATTCTCTTTCGTGGGTTACTCTCCGAAAGAAGTTACCGTTGGCACGCAATCGATGATCAACGTCTCGTTGGAAACGGATGCTGCTACTTTAGAAGAGGTGGTAGTAGTGGGTTATGGTACTCAGAAGAAAGCGACTATCACCGGAGCAATCTCTGCAATTAAAGGCGGAGACCTTATTCAATCACCCGCTGTTGACATGACCAACTCACTATCTGGTCGCATGGCTGGTTTAGTAGTTATTCAGCAAAGCGGCGAGCCAGGAAATGACGGAGCTTTGCTACGAATTCGTGGTGCCAATACACTTGGTAATAGTAGCCCGCTTGTGGTTATTGATGGTATTCCTGATCGTGATGGTGGTCTCGGAAGGTTAAGCCCCCGTGATATTGAGTCAGTTTCAGTATTGAAAGATGCGTCCGCTGCAATTTACGGTGCACGTGCTGCTAATGGTGCTATCCTGATTACAACAAAACGTGGTAAGTCAGGAAAACCAACTGTAACGTATGACTTTAACCAAGGTTTTTCTCAGCCTACGGTTGTGCCACAAATGGCAAGTTCTGTTCAGTACGCAAATATTATGAACGAATTGAGCTACTTCCGTACTGTTCCCTCAAGCGAGTGGGGAGCTGCTAATCAGGCAATAAAGACAACGGGGACGTATAGTTCACCAACTGCTGGTATTGCTACTGTTTCGGCACCATTCAGTCCAGATGCTGTTTCTCGGTATGCTGACGGGAATGATCCGTGGGGCTACCCGAACACAGATTGGTTTGCGGGTTCTTTCAAAAACCTTGCTCCGCAGTCACGCCATAATTTACAAATTTCCGGAGGAACGGATAAAGTTCGTTATATGACTTCGTTAGGCTTTGTAAACCAAGATGCTATTTATAATAACTCGGCAACCTTTTACAAGCAATATAACTTACGGACAAATCTTGATGTTGACATTAATAAGTATATAACCGCAAACGTCGGTATCATGCTACGTAGAGAAGATAGAAATTACCCTACCGAAAGTGCGGGTTCAATCTTCAGAATGTTGATGCGTGGTCGCCCAACTGAGCCGCAAGTATGGCCAAACGGCTTACCAGGACCAGATATTGAAAATGGACAAAACCCGTACGTAATTACAACGAGTGCTACTGGTTATCAGAAAAATCCGAAAGATTATGCTCAGTTAAACGGTGGTCTTACGCTTACCAATCCGTGGATTGACGGTCTGAAGCTTACGCTTTCGGCGGCGGTTGATCGCAATGCTGAAACTAACAAAGTTTGGCAGACACCTTGGAAATTATATTTTTGGGATAAACAATCTTATGAGGCAGATGGTGTAACACCACAACTGGAAGGCTCTATTCGTTCCACCTTTACGGATCCACGATTAAGGCAATCTTCTTCCAATGTGCTGAATACTAACCTTTCGGCGATGTTGAATTATGACAAAGTTATCAACGGTGTTCATAACTTTAATACATTGGCTGGGGTAACGAGAGAAACGTTTACCGGAGATTTCTTCTTTGCTTCCCGTAGAAATTATATCTCATCTGCGGTTGATCAGTTATTTGCTGGTGGAGCAGAAAACCAAAACAGCGGAGGAATTGCCTACAACCGTGCCCGTTTGGGTTATTTTGGTCGGGTGCAATACGGTTACAAAGAAAAATATTTAGTTGAGTTCATTGGTCGGTACGATGGTTCGTATATTTTCCCTGAGTCCGATCGTTTTGGCTTCTTCCCTGGTGTATTAGCTGGCTGGAATCTTACCAACGAAGATTTCTTTAAGGTAAAAGGTATTGACTACTTAAAATTCCGTGCGTCTTACGGGCAAATGGGGAATGACCAAGTAACTTTTGACCAAAATGGAAACGGAGTGGTAGATCCGGGTGAATTACAGGAATACGCTTTCTTGTCCTCTTATGGTTTTGGGCAATACCCAATAAACGGGGCTTTGGCAAACACCTTACAAGAGCAGATTTTAGCAAACCCTAGCTTTACGTGGGAGCGTGCTAATAATTATAACATTGGTTTGGATGCAACGTTGTTCAATAAAATTGACCTGACGTTAGAATATTTCTTTAACCGTCGTGATCAAATCCTGATTCAGAAAACGGGTTCAACACCTGCTTCCTCGGGTATAAGTTCACTGTTACCTCCAGTTAATGCGGGTATTGTTACAAACAGCGGATATGAGTTTAGTGTAAACTACAACGGTAAAACTAATTCTGACTTGCGTTACCGCTTCGGTATAAACGGGGGTTACTCAAAAAACAACGTGGTATTCATGGACGAAATACCGGGTGCTCCTGACTACCAACGCATGGAAGGTAAACCAATTGGGGCTTACCTAGTTTATCAGTACGATGGTGTGTTTGAAAACCAAGCAGCTATCGATGCCAATACCATCGATTACAGCGGTGTGACAAGCAACTTATTGCCTGGCGATATGAAATTTGAAGACGTAAATGGTGATGGTGTGATTAACGCCGATGACCAAGTGCGGATTGATAAGAATATCATTCCGAGATTTCAGTTTGGTGCAACAATGAACCTGACGTACAAAAACTTTGACTTCTCTATGTTGTTCCAAGGAGCAACTGGTGCGGCGTTACGGATTCAGACTGAATCTGGTGATATCGGAAATTACTTAGAGGAGTTTTACGAGAACCGTTGGTCAGTTGATGCTCCAAGTAGTGTTGATCCTCGGTTGGCAAGTCGTGGTGATACGTATTACACCGGAGGTAACTTTGGAAACAACACGTATTTCTTGCGAAGTACCGATTACATCCGTTTGAAAAACATGGAGTTGGGTTATCAACTTCCCGCTTCTACACTTAGCAAAGTAGGTATTTCAAACGTTCGGTTTTTTATGAACGGTCTGAACGTAATCACTTTTGACAAACTAAAAGTATTTGATCCAGAAACAGCTTCGTCGGCGGGTACTAATTATCCGCAATCGCGAGTTTTTAATGGAGGATTTTCTTTAACTTTTTAAATTTAATAACTCATGAACAAGATAAAATCAAATTTGAAGCTAATTATAGGATTAGCGATTGCCCTTCCGGTAATCGTGGTATCCTGTAATACGGACTTCTTAGAAACTACACCGCAAGACAGGATTTCGAGTACAGCTACTTGGAGCGATGGCCCGTTAGCGGAAGCTTTCGTTTTCAACGCCTATTCATTTTTAGGCTACGGTGGTTTTGAAGAGCAAGCACTTGCCTCTTACACGGACGAAGCGATGTTTACCCACGCTGGGCGGAATATCAATACGTTTACTGAAGGTTCTGAAACGCCTTCAAACATGGCGTGGCAAAGCGGTACTTATGAGTGGGGACGTATGTACTTGGCAATTCGTCAGGCTAATACGGCTCTCGAAAATCTACCAATTGCTACGTTTGACGATCAGGTATTGAAAGATAAACTAATGGGAGAAGCTCACTTTTTAAGGGGCTTTTACTACCATCAGCTATTGCGTTTTTACGGCGGTGTGCCGCTGGTTGAAAGTGCTTATGGCTTAGACCAAGACTACGAAGTATCACGCAATACGTTTGAAGAATGCGTAAACTTTATAACGGCTGATTTGGATAAGGCCGCTCAGTTACTTGACGGTAAGCCGCTGGTATCTGGTCGTGCTTCTAAAATTGCCGCTATGGCATTAAAAGCCCGTGTGCTTTTATACGCCGCTAGTGACTTGCACGATGCTACTAAGGTTGCTGCAAAATCATCTACGCTGAATGGCTACGCTAATAAAGAATTGGTAATGTATACGTCAGGTAGTCAGACTGCTCGGATGCAAGCTGCAAAAGCCGCCGCAAAAGCTGTTTTAGATATGGCTCCTGGTTATAAAATGAGTCTTTCGGCTCCAGTATCGCCTGCACAAGGAACAGCAAATTATGTGTCCATTGCTTTAGGTGGAGGCAGTGCTGTGGGTGATGCTGCCGCTGCTTCGGACTTATTATTTTTCCGTACTTTATCGGCACTTTATACCCAAGAAAGTAGCTGGCCTTTGGGCGGTTTACATTACGGTATAAACAACGGACCGAACGGTTATAATAACTGGGGAGGAAACACGCCAATCCAACAATTAGTGGATGATTATGAAATGATGGACGGTTCTAAGTTTGACTGGAACAATCCGCAGCATAAAGCAAAGCCGTACTCAAACCGTGATCCACGTTTTGAGGCAACAATCCTGTACGATGGAGCTGACTGGAAGCCCCGTCCTCCGAGCGTAGCTGGCTTGGATCCAAATAATGAAATCCAAACGGGTTATTACGATGATGGCAAAGGTGGTACAATTGGTGGTGTAGATACTCGTCAGTCCAGCGTTGAAAACTGGAATGGAACACGGTCACACTATTACACGCGTAAATTTATTGATCCTAACCCAGCTATCGCTGATAACCAATCAAACTTTCAAACCATTCCTTGGCCATTTATTCGGGTTACGGAAATGGCGTTGAGCTACGCGGAAGCGTCGTTTATGCTGGGTGAAGAAGCGGAAGCCCGCAACTGGTTGAACAAAATCCGTTTTAGAGCGGGTATGCCAGCTGTTACTGAGTCAGGAACTGCTTTATTGAGTCGTATTATTAACGAGCGTCGCATCGAACTTCAGTACGAAGAGCACCGCTACCACGATGCCCGTCGTTGGTTAATTGCCCCAACTACTGTGGGTAGAGGTATTAAAACCATCCGAGTGGAAGCAAAGTTAAAGGCAGGTGCTAACGCAAACGTTCCGTACGCACATGATGATGCGAAGTATAACTATACTTACACTGTGGTAGATAATACTGAAAACGAGACTCGGGCTTGGAAAGATAAAATGTACTACCGACCTATTTCAAGAGATGAGATAAACCGAAATAGTAAATTGATTCAAAATCCGGGGTATTAATTTAATTAGTAAACCCTTTAGAAGCCGCTACGCAATCTGCGTGGCGGCTTTTATTATTATTGCAGCGTTCGGGTTGGTTTAAACGCTCTTGCGTCGCCGCTATTTATCCCGAAAATAAGTTGGTCTGAGATCCAAACTACTGAACGGACATCTCCTTTTACCGAAATTCCTGAATCTTTTTGGATTAAATACTGAAACTTGCCGTTCCCTTTATTAATAAAGACTTGCCCGTAACTAGCGTCAATTTTTCCGGTACGAACCCTGATATTAGACTGATTCCCTCCCGTAATTAAGTCGGGAAGTCCATCTCCATTAATATCCTGCAAGAGTAAAGCGTTAACGGGTGAAAACTGAATTTCAATTGGTAACGATGACTGCTTGAATGTGCCATTTTCGTTGATAAATAGTAGAGTTTCTAATGTATTGGCTTCGTAGGTTAAGACGTCTTCGTTGCCTAAAACTTTTAGAATATCTGTAGTGTTGGCTTTTGAATAACTGGCGTAATTATTGTAAGTTTTTCGAAGAGAAGGTAATTGAGCGGTAATTTCGTCCAAACTGTATGCGGGATAAGAAACGCCTTGCACATAAGTTGAAATCAGTGGATCAATCCGACCGTTTCCGTCAAAATCTTTTACGTGAACTTGAACGGGTTCTGCGGCAGAAGCCTTGTATTGCGAGTTAAGTCCGAAGTTGCCCACAATTAAGTCTAAATCCCCGTCATTATCCATATCCCCCGATATGACAGATTGAAAAAGACCCGTTGCGTTTCCAATATTTTCTTTTTTAAAACCGCTTCCCGTATTTTTGAAATACAGTACGCCCGTCCATTCTCCGACTATGATTAAATCTGTTCTTCCGTCTTTGTCAAAGTCTCCCGAAGTAGCTCCCGTTATTAACCCGATTTTTGAAAAATCACTCGTAGTATTTTCTATCAATACCCCGTTGTCGTTTCGGTAAAAACGGCTTGGGTAAAAGCCCGGATAATTTCCTGGAATCACTGATCCGCCCACGAAAATATCTGTGTCCCCGTCATTGTCAAAATCAAATGCTTCCACTACGTTATTTCCTTCGAGTTGGGCGTTGTCGTTTACCTGTTCTTTCGAGAAATTCCCCGAACCGTCATTAATATAAAGTCGATTCTTGAGTAACAAGTCTTCGATTAAATATTCGTAGCCGCCACTTGTAACGTAGAGGTCGAGGTCGTTATCGTTATCAACATCGAAGAAAACGGCATCAGTGTCGGTTGATAGTGTGTTGTCTGAGAAAGCAGTTTGCGTTGAGCTTACGAAGTTGCCGCTTTTATTCTGTAAAAATAGTTTGCCTGCTTGCCCTTTGCCTCCGCCAACGTATATATCATCCAACCCATCTCTATTTATATCCCCGATAGCCATTGTGGGACCGGCGTAAGAATACATTTGAGGTAGCGTAAGTTGTCTCCTAAAATCGTTGAACGGGAGTTGCTGATGAACGAAGTTTAGTGTTTCAGAAGCTTTAAAAAGTGGAGCGTTTAAATTTTCTGTGAATTTGTTTTCAGGCTGATATTCAATTGTCAACGAAGCGTTGATTTTTGGAGAAACTACTTTTTGGAAAAAGCCGTCTGCCCACATAATTACTAAGCTGTCGATTTTATCCGTTGTTCCCAATCCCACGTGAATTGGCGAACTGATACTGCTTTGAAAACCACGCACGGAGTTATTCAAAAAGAGTTGTTGTTGGTTATTTTGGTAAACAATCAACTTTGCCCCTTCACACTTTGAAGCAGTTGCGTTTAACTTTACAGAAAGGAAGTTTTTTACTTCGGTTTCTTGTTGCAAGTTTTTGTAGATAGAAGCGACCTCGTTATTGTTGTTAACGATAATTTCTAAGTCTCCATCGTTATCCAAGTCGGCGTAAACCGCTCCGTTTGAATTTATCGGCCTTTCGATTCCCCATTCTTTGGTTTTATCGGTGAATGAAAGGTTGCCGTTGTTTTGAAAGATATAGTTTGAAGTCAAAGATGAGGGCATTTCTTTAATAATATCCAGAACGGCTCCGTTGCTATTGGAACGTTGGTCGGAATAGTATTTGATAAAATCGTTGTTGGTATAATCCCGTAAATAACCGTTAGTCACGAAGAGATCTTTATTACCGTCGTTGTCATAATCTGCAAAAAGTGACGCCCAACTCCAATCGGTATTTGAAACACCTGCTACTTGTCCTATTTCGCTGAACGTGCCGTTGCCGTTATTCAGGTGCAGCATATTCCGCATGATTTCTACGTGATAATCGTTTTTAATCATCGATAAATACGCTTCGTAGTTATCCGGCCCAAAAAGGAGTTTTTGACGCTCGTTGCTCTCAGGTAACATATCTAATGTAAAAATATCGGGCAATAAGTCATTATTGATGTCGGCTATGTCACTTCCCATGGAGAAGTAACTGGTGTGTCCGGTCATTTCCTTTATTTTATCGGTGAATGTGCCGTCTTGATTATTAATGTATAAATAATCGTTTTCGATATAATCGTTTGACACGTAAATATCCGCCCATCCGTCTTGGTTTAAATCGGCAATTTGCAGCCCAAGGCCAAAGCCGAGCGGATTGCCTTTGATTCCGGCTTTCTCGCTGATATCAGTAAATTTTCCGTCATTATTTTCGAGCAACATATCCCCGGCGTATGGGTCTCGTTGTTTCCTGATAAAGTCAGCGTCAAAACGGTTAAAGTCCTCAACGTTGTGATTTAATAGGTAGCAATCTAAATCACCATCCTGGTCAAAGTCAACGAAACCCGCCATAGTTGTGAATGATGGAATGGCAAGTCCGTAGCTTTCGGCATTTTCGGTAAATGTCAGGTTCTTATTGTTGATGTAGAGTTTGTTCTTTCTCCGTTCAGGATTTGTCTCGTTATTGGAAAGGCAGACGTAAATGTCCATCCAACCATCCTGATTTATATCCACCACTGACACGCCCGTTTTCCACTCGCCATTTTGGTGAGAAATTCCAGCCTTTTCGGTAATATCTTCGAAGCTCAGATTGCCTTTGTTCAGGTACAGTTTATCGGCTAATTGATTTCCTGTAAAGTAGATGTCTGTCAGTCCGTCGTTATCAAAATCAGCCACGGCAACACCACCACCGTTGTAGAAATATTCGTAATTCAGCACATTGTTTTCTTCGTCTTCAACAAGTATATTTTTAAAACTAACACCGGTTTCAGAGGGGGGTAATAATTTGAAGAGTGTATCATTAGACTTGCATCCGATACATAGAAATAGGAGGTAGAAAAAGGGATTTTTAAACATGGAACGGTCGGTCTAAATTTTACGACAATTTACAAAAAAAAGCTGCCCCAAAATTGGAGCAGCCTTTAATATTAACCTATGATTAATGAATTATTTTTTAACATCCCACCATATACTCGTGGTTAGTCTATCCTCACCCTGACGAGCGATAGCAGCTGCGTAGTTTTCAGGATTACTTCCAATTTCGCCTTCAGAGTAACGTAACCTTCTTGGAATGGTACCGTTAGTATCATTATTAGGGTCACTGGTTGGTATAAGTACGGGATAACCCGTTCTTCTCCAATTAGACCATGACTCAACATGATTCAAGTATGTTGCCATCCAAAACTGCTCGCCGATCATTCTCATCTTATCAGTATCTGATGCAGATGCAAAACCAAGACCTCCTAAGTAAGTATCAATTTCTGCCATTCCTGGATTAACTGATGCGTTGAAAGCTTCCCAGCTATTTACTGCTCCTGCAACACCATTATTAAAGTGTTCTTCAGCCGAAGAACTAATCCAACCTTTCACAGCTGCTTCAGCCTTCATCAATTCGGTTTCCGCGTAAGAGATAAATGGAGTTGGATCATCTAATTCAATTATTTCAGGATTGATGAAACTATAGTTATGAACCGTCTCAAAGCCAGGAACAATGGTCTGAATGGTCGTTGAGTTATATCCGTTCGGTAAACCAATTTGTGCTTCAGGGTCCGTGTTCCACGTACTTTTACTTAAATAGGGATCACCAACGCCACCTGCAAGAATCATCTTACGTGGGTCTTTGGTCTTATTCATGAAATCCATCAACGTTTTTGAAATTTTGGCGTTGTTATCTCCACCACCACCGGCAGCGTTAGACATGGCCAAAGAGGTACCGTTGAAATTAATGTCACCGCCGTTACCTAAAACTTGCTTAAAGAAAGCATTGTCAGCATTCGACTCGAATGTACCATTAGTTACTGCTTCTGTAAATACGGATTGTGCCGTAGCAGCATCAACGTTGCTCATTCTCATCGCTACACGCATAAGGAAAGCATTTGCAAACTTTTTCCATTTAGCAACGTCTCCTTTGTAAAGAATATCCTGATCGCCCAACTGGTCTGCACTCGCAGACATTGCGTCACGGGCAGATTTGATATCTGCCACGATTTGAGCATAAACATCTTGTTGTGGCTCATAAGCGGGGAACCAGTTTTCCTCTGCATTCAGTCCTCTTCCAGCCTGAGCGTAAGGAATATCACCGTAGATATCCGTCATTTTGTGCAAGTCATAAGCCCGCATGATTTTAGCAAAACTATTAAGGTTTACCCTTTCTGGGTCCCCTTCGGTTCTATCAACCACGTTTGTCAGGTTTTTAATGGCATCCGTCCAATGACGATCCCAAAAAGCTGCACTGTAAGCTGCATTATAATAATACTTGTCTCCGCTCCAATACCCTTGTAACGTGGCATTGTGTTGAATCATGGTAGAACTATAAATCAGGTTCGTTCTCCAGCTTTCATAACGGCTACCCGCTACTCGGGTTTGACCGTAAGCTAATAAATAGCTTAGGTCAATATCGGTAGAGGCGTTTTTGTTAATATTCAGCTCGGTAAGCTTTGCTTCGTCGCATGAACTAAGGGCAAAGCACGCCAGAATTGTTAGTCCAATATTTTTTATGTTTTTCTTCATCGTAAATGTCAGTTTTTTATGGATTAAAATGAGGCGGACAGGTTGACACCAAAGTTCCTTACAGATGGCATTGAGAAGTACTCAAGCCCTTGAGAGTTCCCGCTGGCGGTATATCCAGCTTCTGGATCTACGTTTGGTACGTTAGACCACAGAAGTAATAGGTTACGACCAACTGCTGATATCCGAAGAGTAGTTAACGGAGTTTTGGCTAACAAACTTGCTGGTAGGCTATAACCAATAGACAATTCACGCAATTTCGCGAACGAAGCATCGTAAATAAAGTTGTTTGTAATCTGACGATATCTTCCGTAGTACGCTTGAAGCTGATCACGGTTGACTTGCCACGTTGCTGGCTCACCTGCTTCGTTTACGCCTGATACGGTTAAGCCACCTTCACGTCCTGCAAGTGTTTCTTGGTGCAACCCTGCACCATTCAGGCCTATGTTTGTGCCTGACATCATATTTCCACCGCTTCTAAGGTCAATTAAAAAGCTTAGAGAGAAGTTTTTGTAAGCAAAATTGTTAGACAGACCCGCACTGATTGGGTGGCGACCTAAAGCTAAAATGCTGAAACCATCGGCTCTTTCTGGAAAACCATTTTCATCATAAACAAGTTGGCCATCGATTTCTTTCTGCTTATAACCAGCAATAACGCCTAACTGCTGTCCTACATAGTGACGGATACGCTCTTGCCTTGCCCGAGATTCGTCTAAGTTGACAAACTCAATATCTTCACCTTTGGCATTCGTACCAAGACTGCTAACATTCGAGATGTTTCTGGCAAAGTTTGCTGAAATGTCCCACGAGAAATCTTTCGTTCTAATTGGTGTAGCAGTAAGTAAAATTTCTACGCCATTATTTTCCAGTTCTCCAATGTTCACCTGCGTTGAACCAAAGCCTGATGTTCCTGAAATAGAAGTATTCAGAATATCGTTCTCGGTTTTTCTTTGATAAACTGCAAGGTCTAAGCCTAAACGGTTTTGCAAGAATCTCAAATCAACACCGAATTCAAGTTCGGTTGATATGTACGGCTGTAAGTTGGCGTTAGGAATAGACCCGTTATTTACGTTACCAAGAATGGCTCCGTCGTGATCGTATCCACGTAAGCCGTAAGTCAAGTTATTTGAGTAAGGGCTAGGGTCTCCGCCACCTACTTGAGCCCATGTAATACGAGCCTTACCGAAAGTTAACCAATTTGGCTTGTCAGGAACTATGTCTGTGAACGCAAAGCTCAAACCAACACTTGGGTAAAAAACAGTGTTATTTTCAGGTGATAGTACAGAATATTGATCCTGACGACCCGTAACGTTTAAGAACAAGAAGTTACCGTACCCGATATTGGCAGAACCAAATATTGAGTTAATTCCAGACTCATTAAACCCGTAGCCGTAAGTTTGATTGGCAACGTTAGTAAGACTACTGAAAAACGGAATGTTGAGGCCGTTACCACCAGCACGGATGGATTCGTTGCTTCTTCTCATGCGGTTTCCACCTAATAAGACATCCACAGAAATGTCACCGAACTCTTTGTTCGCTCCGATGAATACATCAGCATTATCTTCGCGTATTTGTCTGTTCGTAATGTTTAGGCTACCAGCTTCTTTATAAGCTGTACCGTAAGCTTCGCTAGATTCAAATTTACCATTTAAAATATCAGTTCCTAATCTACCTCTTATATATAACCAGTCTGTTAAATGGTAAGTAAGGGAGGCGTTTCCGAAGAAGCGATTTTTATTATCAAGACGTAAGAATTGATGTGCTGCCCAAAAAGGATTTTGAGAGAAACGGTTTGCCTGATGGCGGAATTCAAATCCTGTAGATGGATCAGCACCTAACTTATCAGGATCTCCACGTAAATCATCAAATGAGATGTTTGGAGCCTTGGTAAGGATTGTATAGTTAGCGTTACCAGGCGAGTCAGAAAGACGAGGTCTGTTTTTTGCTTCTTCAAGTGTGTACTGACCACTAACTTGTAAATCTAACTTACCGAACTTACCATTCATGTTACCGTTAAAAGTTGTTCTGTCAAAACCAGAATTTGGCATAATATCTTGATTAGCCAAGTTTGACGCAGAGAAACGGAAGTTCCCAGTTTCGTTACCACCTGACAATGCCAACGTATTTGTCCAGGTATTACCTGTACGATAGAAGTCATTGATAGTTTGGTTAGTTGGGCTGTAAGGACGAGCTACGCCATCAAACTGAACTACACTTTGACCATTCAAAGGAGCACCCCAAGAGCTGTTCCCTTGATCAAAAGCTTCTTCTTGTGTTGTTGGAGCTTGCCCTAAAGTACCCGTACCGTACTGGTTTTGTAGGTCTGTTAAGTCCCAGGCTTTATCTACTGTATAGTTAGTGTTGTAAGATACGCCTATTCCTTTTTGGTTTTTCCCTGTCTTTGTTGTAATCAGAATTACACCGTTTGCTGCTCTTGAACCATAAAGTGCAGAGGCAGAGTTACCCTTTAATACAGAGATATTTGCAATATCATCTGGATTAATGGCAGTAAGCCCGTCTCCGTTGTCATTTCCACCCCACATACCAGCGTTTCCAAGGTTTGAGTTGTCCATTGGTACACCGTTAATAACGTACAATGGTTGATCGTTACCACTTAGTGAAGAACCTCCACGGATAACTACTCTACTTGAACCCGCAACACCCGTAGTGGGTGAGGATACATTTACACCGGCAATTTTTCCGGTCAATGCATTTCCTAAGTTTGCGGTACGTGATTCTGTGAACTGGTCACCATCTACCTGAGTTACTGAGTAGCCTAAAGACTTTTTGCTTTTCTCAATACCAAAGGCAGTTACAACCACTTCTCCCAAAACTGCAGCGTCTTCTGCAAGCGTAACGTTCATCACGCTGCTGTTGCCTACTGTTATGTTTTGAGTTTCAAAACCGATGTAACTATAGGTTAATGTAGTACCTTTGTTTACATCAATAGCGTATTCTCCTTTGTCATTAGTAATAGTACCTTTAGTAGTACCTTTTACCGTTACATTCACACCATATAGTGTAGCACCCGAATCATCAGTAACTTTACCCTTTACGCTCATTTGCTGGGCAAACGTTGCTAGCGTGAAAAGTGTAAAGACTGACGTTAAAATCAATCGTAATTTTTGTTTCATAAGTAATATTAGAATTAAGGTTGACAAATATATTTGTAATACTTTTGCTTAAAGCTACGAATAGTACAATAAAAAATAAAAGCATTGCAAATAATTAAACAAATATAAAAGTTTTTTTATATTTGTGGGCTACATAATAAAATTTTTTAAAAACGTTTGAGAACTTCTTTAAGAATGGAAATCGAAAGTCTTAGTTCACCAGACCTATCGGTTGTGGACAGAAAAAAACAACAGTATCTTAGGTCAATATTATGCAGGGCTTACTTCACTAATACATTTACTATATCATCCATTGCCAAACACATTCATATTTCTATACCTTCAATTACGAGTTATATAAATGAACTTATTGATGTGGGTTGGTTAGTTGAAACAGCGGCAAAAGCTACTGCTTCTGGTCGCCGACCCTCTATATTTAAGCTGAATCCGGCGAAGAAGAACTTTATTATAGTTGATATTAATACCCGTACGACTACAGTTTACTTAGTTGACTTATCGCACGATATAAGAGCAAAGAGAGAAATACAGTTGGCTATTTCAGAACCTGCCTACCCGAATTTATTACTCGAACAGGTCGAAGAATTAGTAAGTGAATTTGGTACACCTTGGGCTATAGGTCTATCATCTCCAGGTTTGATAGATAAGAAAAAAGAAGAAAATCTTACTTATACTAATCACAACGCCAACGGAACACCTTTGGCCCAATGGTTGGAAGAACAAACCGGAACCAAATCTTATTTGATAAACGATACTAGAGCATCGCTACTTGGTGAATATCATTTTGGGTACGTTAAGAAAAAAGAAAACGTAATCCTTCTGAACATGGATTGGGGTGTTGGATTAGGGATCTTAGCAAACGGTAGCATCGTTGAGGGATCGGATGGCTTTTCGGGAGAGTTAGGACACATTCAAGTGAAGCCCGACGGGAAACTTTGTCATTGTGGTAAGATTGGTTGTCTTGATACTATTGCTTCGGCATCTTCAATTCTGGCGAATGTAGTAGAAGGTTTAAATAACGGAGAAAAATCCCTGCTTCAAGAGAAAAAAGAAGAAATAACAATCGACCATATTATTTGGGCGGTGAAACGAGGCGATTCGTTTGCAATATCCGTTGTAAATAACGCAGCTAATGAACTTGGAAAGGGACTAGCAGTTGTAATTCACCTACTGAATCCACAGACGATTATTATTGATGGTATTCTATCTAGCATGGGTGATTTGATTACTTCTGCTATTCAACAAGCCATAAACAAATATTGTATCAACGACTTTAAACAAGGGTTAGATATTGTTGTTTCGCCTTTTGGAGACTTATCGAAAGTTTACGGAACAGCATCCTACGTTTTTGATAAAATGATTTTACGTTGAAAACTTACTTACCTCTAAATAAACCAAACCCCCGAATGGTATCAACCATAAGGGGGTTATTCTTTTGTGGTCAAAGTAGTTTTACTCGTCACGCAACGCCCGACGAAGAATTTTACCTACATTAGTTTTTGGTAATTCATCCCGAAACTCAATGTGCTTCGGACGCTTATAGCCCGTTAAGTTTTCGATGCAATACGCTTTTATTTGTTCGACGGTAAGAGCGGGGTCTTTCTTAACAACAAAAATCTTTACTGCTTCAGTTGATTTCGGGTCAGGAACCCCCACACACGCAATTTCTAAAACACCGGGTATACTTGCCACCACGTCCTCGATTTCGTTTGGATAAACGTTAAAACCAGAAACCAGAATCATATCCTTTTTACGGTCAACGATTCGGAAGAAACCGTCCTCATCCATAATTCCAATATCACCCGTTTTGAACCACTCTCGTCCATCGGCGGGATCAGTGTACATTACTTCTGCGGTTTCCTGTGGGCGGTTGTAATAACCTTTCATTATTTGTGGTCCGTTGGCACAAATTTCGCCCCGTTCCCCGGTTGCTGCCCAATCGCCTTCTTCGGTCATAATTTTGATGTCAGTACTTGGCCACGGAATACCAATCGTTCCTATGCGATTTTCCCCGACTAAAGGGTTTGAGGTTAGCACTGGTGATGTTTCTGACAATCCGTAACCTTCGGCGGGAAGGTTTCCGGTCAGGTCTTTCCATTTTGTGGCAACTGTTTTTTGAAGTGCCATTCCCCCAGCGGAGGTAATCACTAATTTGCTGAAATCTACTTCGCCTATTTTCGGATGATTTAGCAAACCGTTGTATAATGTATTCACTCCCGTGAAAACGTGTGGCGGATATTTTTTCAAATCTTTAATGAATGCATCTAAATCCCGTGGGTTGGTGATGAGTAAATTCATCGTACCCGTTTTTAACGCCGTTAGTGCGTTTACGGTTAATGCGTAAATGTGATATAAAGGGAGGGCAGCTACCACAACAGGCTTTTCGTCCGTAATTTGGTCGGTCAATATTCCCTGCCAAGCTTCATTTGCCTGAAGGTTTGAAACCACGTTCCGGTGAGTTAGCATCGCACCTTTAGATACTCCGGTAGTTCCGCCCGTGTATTGGATAAACGCTAAATCGTCGTTCTTAATTACTGGCTTTTGGTAGGTCAGTGATGCCCCTTGCGAAATAGCATCTGATAGCCTTTCTGCCGAAGGCAAATTAAAGTCCGGCACCATCTTCTTTATTTTCTTAACAACGAAATTGACGACGTGCTTTTTTGGGAAACCCAACATATCGCCTAATTGAGTCAAAAATACGTGTTCGATTTGCGTATCTCCAATGATTTTTTCGAGTTGTGCGGCAAAGTTCTCCACGATAACGATGGCTTTTGCTCCAGAATCTGTGAATTGGTGCTTCATTTCCCGTGGCGTGTAAAGCGGATTGGTATTTACTACCGTCAACCCTGCTCTTACCGCTCCAAACATCACAACCGGATATTGCAGGCAATTGGGCATCTGAATCGCGATGCGATCGCCTTTTTTCAATCCCTTATATTGTAAGTAGGCGGCAAATTGTTTTGATAGTTTATCTACTTCGCCGAAGGTAATCTCTTTACCCATATTGGCGTAAGCCGATTTATTGGCAAATTTTTGAAAACCTTCATCCATCAATTCAATAAGGGAGGGGTAGGCATCCGCATCAATTTCGTAGGGAATTCCCTCAGGATAGTGTTTTAGCCAAAGGTGCTTATCTTTAGTAGTAGTCATATTGAGTTTAATGATTATAGTTGATAAAGTAAACTTTTTGTCGTAAAAGTACAATTACTATTGTGAATTCTAAAAAGATAAGCACATATTCAACGAGCTAACTTCACTGAAAGGAGTTAACGGTTTCTCGTAATGCGGCAAGTCTCTTGAGTAGAGGTTGCAGCTGATCAAGGGGTAACATATTAGCCCCGTCAGATTTTGCCACGCTTGGGTTGGGGTGAGTCTCGATAAAAAGCCCTTCTGTTCCTATTGATATTGCCGCCCGGGCAACAGTTTCGATTAATCGGGGTCGACCGCCCGTAACACCCGATGATTGATTTGGTTGTTGTAGCGAATGGGTACAATCCATTACAATAGGAACGTCAAATTCTTTCATGGAAATAATATTCCGGTAATCGACGACTAATTCAGAGTAACCAAACGAATTTCCTCGCTCGGTAAGTATGGTCACAGCTTCGGGGTTTACATCTAATACCTTTTCAATGGCAAAACCCATACTTTCACCTGACATAAATTGACCTTTCTTTATATTTACCACTTTTCCTGTTTTTGCGGCAGCTTCCAAAAGTTCGGTCTGGCGACAAAGAAAGGCGGGTATTTGTAAACAGTCAACGTACTCAGCGGCAAGGGCAGCCTCGTGGGTTTCGTGAATGTCAGTTATAGTAGGGACATTAAACGTTTCTCCAATTTCTTTCAAAATCTTTAACGCCTTTTCGTTGCCGATTCCAGTAAAGCTATCCTTTTTTGTGCGGTTGGCTTTTCGGTAACTTCCTTTAAAAATATAGGGAATGCCAAGCTTATCGGTTATACTTACGATTTCTTCGGCGATTTTCATTGCCATGTCGCGGCCTTCAATGGCACATGGCCCGGCGATAAGGAAAAACTGATTAGCAGTATTAGGGCGAAGACGAGGAATATTCATTTGTAGTTTTTATATGTGTTTTTAACTAAGTGTGTAACTTGACGACATTGCGGTCTATTCAAAAATATAAGATTGGTTTTTGCTGGTTTCGCTTAAAATCACGTTCTTTGCACAGTTTTTCACCAAAAATTTAAACCACAATGTCAGACATTGCATCAAAAGTAACGAAAATAATCGTAGAGAAATTAGGCGTTGACGAATCAGAAGTAACAACAGAGGCCTCGTTCACGAACGATCTTGGTGCTGATTCACTTGATACAGTTGAGCTTATTATGGAGTTTGAAAAAGAGTTTGAAGTTTCAATTCCCGATGATCAAGCTGAGAATATCCAAACTGTAGGTCAGGCAATCACTTATTTACAAGAAAATTCAGCGAAGTAATTCAAAATTGCTTTCCTAACGAAGTTCAATGTTCTCTTACTGATTCCTACATTAATGGTCAGTTATTGAGCATTGAACTTTTTATCTTTACAGGTAAAGGTTACGTTGCTTTTCATTATTTAGTTTAAATTTTGATTAGTGTTGTATTCAATTTAAGTAAATGATATTGAGTTTGTTGATAAATCTAACACCTCATATCTATTACCTAACATCTACTTAACAGGTTTAATATGTCTATAAAACGAGTTGTTGTAACAGGTATCGGTGCATTAACGCCAATTGGTAATACCGCAGAAGAGTTTTGGCAAGGTCTTGTAAATGGCGTTAGCGGAGCGGGGAAAATAACCCGGTTCAACGCTGATTTATTTAAAACACAATTTGCCTGCGAACTAAAAAACTTTACGGTTACTGATTTTATCCCGAGGCAAGATGCCCGAAAAATGGATTTGTTTACGCAGTTTGGTGTAGTAGTGGCTAATGAAGCCATTGCCGACGCAAACCTCGATGACGAATCAGTTGATAAACGCAAAGTAGGAGTAATCTGGGGTTCTGGAATCGGTGGTCTTGCAACCTTCGAGAAAGAAGTAATTAACTTTACGGAAGGAAACGGAACGCCGCGGTTTAATCCTTTCTTTATTCCCAAAATGATTGCCGATAGTGCTTCGGGACAAATCTCGATTCAACATGGCTATTTAGGACCAAACTATGTAACCGTTTCTGCTTGTGCATCAGCCAACAATGCAGTAATAGATGCCTTTAACTATATTCGTTTAGGACGTATAAACGCTTGCGTTACCGGAGGTTCGGAAGCTGCTATCACGCAAGCGGGAATTGGCGGATTCAACGCGTTACGAGCTCTCTCTGAAAGAAATGACGATCCAAAAACTGCATCCCGCCCGTACGATAAAGACCGCGATGGTTTTGTGTTGGGTGAAGGTGGCGGTGCCATGATATTAGAAGAATACGAACACGCGAAAGCTCGCGGAGCAAAAATATACTGTGAATTAATTGGCGGTGGCTTTTCTTCGGATGCTTACCATATTACCGCTCCACATCCTGAAGGTTACGGAGCATTTTTGTCGATGCAAGATGCGTTAGACGATGCCGGAATTGCTCCCGAAGACGTAGATTATATCAACACCCACGGTACGTCAACGGGGCTTGGTGATCCGCAAGAGATAAAAGCAATTGAGCAACTATTTGGTGACCATGCTTATAAGATGAGTGTTAGTTCTACTAAATCTATGACGGGTCATTTGCTTGGTGGAGCCGGAGCGGTAGAATCTGTAGCGGCTATTTTGGCGATGCAATATCAAACTGTGCCTCCAACAATAAATTTATTCAACGTGGATGAAGTAATTGATTCACGCATTGACTTGACACCCAATAAAGCAAAGCAGCGGGAAATAAAAGTGGTTCTCAGTAATTGCTTTGGCTTTGGAGGTCACAATGCTTCATTAATATTTAAAAAAGTATAAGTTGCTAATGGCGGTAGGTGAAACAATAATTAGTTATTTCAGGTCAACTCCGGAAGAAAAAGAGTTTCGAAAAGCAATCGAGCAAATTATTCGTGATAAACCAAAGAATATCTTACTCTATTCGCTCGCCTTTCGTCATACTTCTGCTTCTAAGAAGACCTCAATAGAAGGATTCAAAGAGTCAAACGAAAGGTTAGAATACCTGGGTGACTCAGTTCTGGGGATGATAGTTGCCGAATACCTTTTCAAAAAATACCCTTTCAAGGACGAGGGTTTTTTGACGGAAATCCGCTCTCGGATTGTAAATCGTGAATCGCTCAATCAAGTTGCCCGAAAAGCAGGATTGGATAAATTGATACGTTTTGAAGGGGCGAGAAATCACCGCCGAACTTCTATGTATGGTGACGCCATGGAAGCCTTGATTGGTGCTATTTACCTCGATCGTGGTTTTCGCTTTACTAAGAAATTTATCGTCACTACGTTAATCCCCAACTACTTCGATATTGACGAATTAATAAAGAACAATACAAACTTTAAGAGTATTTTGCTTAGCTGGGGTCAACAGGAAAATGTCGCGGTCGAGTTTTCTATTGTGCAAGAAAATGGTGATTACCACAACCGAGAATTTATTGCTGAAGTATCTGTAGATGGCGAAATGGTAAGCAAAGGCGGCGGTTGGAATAAGAAAAAGGCTGAACAAGAAGCCGCCAGACGTGCGTGTGAACAACTAAACATTGAGTGTTAAGAGTGAGTTTTTAGTTCTATTGTTAGGCTGAATGTACCGGGTTGCCGGAGCAGTCGAAGCTCTCGTAGAACAAGCGTGCTGGAGTAACGGGGCGGTCTTTTGACAGGTCACTTCGGTGGTTTAATCAGGCTAGCAGCGAAAAATTAAAACTCACCAACGTAAAAACCTCAAGTCGTTAACTAAAAAACGCTTTCTTTAATTCTTCTTTATCGTCAAAGTGGTGTTTTACGCCGTCAATATCTTGATAGTTTTCGTGGCCTTTTCCCGCTATTAATATAATATCTTTTGATTTGGCAAGACGAACTGCTTCTCTGATTGCATCTCGGCGGTCGGGTAAAATCTTCACTTTCTTTTGTTTGGAAACTGGGATGCCCGCCCACATATCAGCAATTATTTCGTTGGTGTCTTCCTTGCGTGGATTGTCTGAAGTCAGAAAGACGAAATCGCTTAGTTCAACGGCTATTTTAGCCATTAATGGTCGTTTTCCCTTGTCACGATTTCCGCCGCAACCTATCACAGTTATTACTCGTTCTCCGCCTTCTCGCAACTCCTGAATGGTTGTTAAAACATTGTCTAAAGCGTCGGGTGTGTGGGCGTAATCCACAATTCCGACCTTACGCTCTGGCGATATAATTTGTTCGAAACGCCCATCTGGAGGCTGAACCGTAGAAAGTTGCAGTAGAATTTCTTCCTTTTCTTCTCCTAGTAGAATGGCTGTTCCGTAGACGGCAAGCAAATTATAAGCGTTAAACTTCCCGATGAGTTTAAACCACGCTTCCGTTCCGTCGATTTCCATCTGTAAACCGAACAGACCGATGTCAATCACTTTACCTTTGAAGTTTCCCACGCCCCGAAGCGTGTAACTGTATTTCGTTGCTTCCGAGTTTTGTAACATCACTTTCCCGTTGCGGTCGTCGGTGTTTGTCAGTGCAAAAGCAGTTTTGGGCAGTTGATCGAAGAAGCCTTTTTTAGCTTCGATATACTTTTTGAATGTTTCGTGAAAATCAAGGTGGTCTTGCGTAATATTTGTGAAAACTGCCCCCGTAAACCTCAGTCCTGCAATGCGTTCCATCACTACCGAATGCGAACTTATTTCCATAAAAACGTGCGTGCAGCCTTCTCTATGCATCTGCAATAACAACTCGTTGATTTTTACCGAATCGGGCGTTGTGTGCGTGGATGGGATGATTTCATCCTCAATCTGATTTTGTACCGTGGATAACAATCCACATTTGTGGCCAAGTTGCCTAAAAAGTCGAAAAAGTAATGTCGCAACGGAGGTTTTGCCATTCGTTCCCGTAATCCCGATTAACTTCAATTTCTCCGAAGGATGACCGTATAGGTTCGCCGCCGCAATTCCCATCGCTCTCGCGGAGTTTTTTACCTGAACGTACGTGATATTTTCTTCCAATTCTTCGGGAAGCGTTTCGCACAAAATGGCGGACGTTCCGAGTTCTAACGCCTTTTCAATGTATTGATGTCCATCAACCTGCGTACCAGGAATGGCGACGAAAAGGCTTCCACTTTCAACCGCTCGGGAATCGAAAATGATGTTTTTTATCTCAATATCGGTTTTACCAGAAACGGTCAGTAACGGGATTTTGTAAAGTATTTCGCTGAGGAGCATTTTGCTAAGGTTATTTTTAGCAAAATTAGTGGATTATTGTAGCAAGTGAAAGGGGTGAAGGGTTTTGAATTTGGGTATCAGTCAAATGTTTCACTCGACTGTTGTAGAATAAGGAAATCCGCTGCTGAAAACCCATTCGCTGTTGCGTGATACGAATCGTACAGGGTGAACGCTTGGCATCACCGTAAATATTTTTATCATTACTTTTCAAAGTAAGTGCCAAAGTAGTTACTTTTATTATAAACTTCTATTGCTTCGCTTTCATCAATTGTGTATTTGATGGGGTTACTCTTTTTCCAAAATTCAGCGTTGTACGGGGCGTTTTGGAGTTTTTGTAAATCAAGCGTTCTTTTGATCGTTTCGTAATTTCCACCCAAATCCTTAACGGGCTTTTCAAGCAAAAGGAAATTATTTACCTCTATGATAATCGGTGTATTTTGCCCCCGTTGCCTTACTTTGTAAGTGGTACGTGTTTTCATATTATCAATGAACCGACCATTTTCCGAAGAACGTGTATTTATTTCAACTGAATAAGCAAAAGTATCTCTTTTAAAGCCCCCTTTTTTTGTTTCTACACCAAGCGAACTACTGTTTGAAAATGAAACTGATGTTATTTCTTTGGCGGTTGTGTCAATCGTGATTTTTCCTTCAAAACCGTAGGGATATTTTTGTTTGAAACCTTTTTCTAGACGGCAATCTATTGTCGTAACCCCGTCTTCTATTCCTTCTAAATTGTATTCGTAAAAAGGCATCATCGAACGCTCCGATGGGAAGAAAAGTAACTTTGTATTTTTACTATTAGTTGCTGATTTGGAACCTGTTAACTTACGTGCTAACAAGAAATAAGAGTTATCAGCAATTATTGAAAATGGAAATTGTTGCTCTTCGTTTATTTGGGCGTAGCGAGCTTCCTCTCCTTCGAAACCAATAAGCATTCTTGGCGAATGTTTTACTTTATAGAACACTTCCTCCAAAGCTACAACAGCATTATTGTTCTTGGTAATTTGTCTGTAAAAGGCATTGGCGTATGATACATTACTTTCCTGACCATAAAGTGTTTCTAAAGCAGTATTTAGTAACCTTTGGGCGTAGCTTGGTGGTAAAACTGTAATTTCACGCAAAGCAAAAACCTGTTGCTTCAAAGTTATTTTCAAAGAAGATTTGCCATTTGAAACAAGTAAAGTATCAGTTTTATAACCCAAACACGAAACAATAATTGAATTCGGAGTTTGGCAATTCAACGAAAACTCGCCGTCCTCGTTAGAAAGCGTACTTTTTGCATCACTTATCGAATAAATACTTGCAAACGAAATATTTTCGCCGTCTTTAGATTGGATTACTCCTTTCAAGATTTGTGCAGGGCTTTTAATTGTTAAGAGAAAAGTTAGAATGAACAGGAAAAGCAGTTTCATATTTTGTGAGTTATACTATGGCTGACTTTTCAAATAGTCAGCCATAGCGTTTGTTTTAAGGTATTATGCCCCGTCCTGTATATGATCAGGACATCTTGTCGGATCATCTTTATCCCACTTATTTTCCAACCTTTCTTCAAGTTCTTCTACTTGAAAGTGTGCCAATTCAAATGGCAGCTCATTTGTTCAGATAAATTTTGCGTGAGCACAAAAATGGTTAATTAAATTAAAGGGGATTTATTATCCCGAGGCTTCTTGGCTTGCCCTATGATAGTAAGACTGAGATTTTAATCATTAATCAACTGCGGACACGGTATTTCATCACCTTGAAAAAGTCTTGTTATTACGCCATTTTCGATTATCAGTAACTTAGGAACCCGCATTCCCAATGTTCCTTCAATAGCTTCTTGTTTTAGAGTTAAGATTTCAAAATTAGGCTTCATTTGTTTTTTATAATTCTCCAAACTACTTCTTCGGCTATCAGCTATAACCCCGATAACGTTATCGTACAAGCCTGACTCTTTCATACTTTTGATATTTTCCGTTGCGTTCCAGCAATGAGTGCAGGATGGGCTAAAAACAAAACAGGCGTAGCGTTTTGCTTTTACTTTATTTGAAATTACGCCGAGGCTCGTTTCATTCAACTTTTTCCCTTCAAGAGTATTGATCGATAACACCGTAGATAATGACTTATCAACTGTGTAACCAGATAACGCAAAGGAAAAAGCCGCAAAAACAGAAATAACAATAACTTGCCAATTACGAGTTTGAGCAAATGTCTGGCTTTTTAATAATAAGAATAATGCCCCACCCATGATTAAAACGTTTTTTATAATGGCAACCGTAGGTGAAAGTTGTAACCAATCACCAAAACATCCACAGTCTTCCACGCCCCTTACAAAATGGGCGAATAGAAAGGCGACTGTAAAAACAAATGTGAGTAGAAAGACGAAAAATGTAGCCCTACGTACTCGATAATTCAGTATTAAGCAAACTCCCAAAATAACTTCAACCGGAGAAATGAGCGGTGCTACATAGCTGAATGACCCAAACCCGTATTGGAATAGTGTATTTATGAAGCCGTTCGAGTCAATAATTTTTGTTGCCCCACTCAAGAGAAAAAGGGCTCCAATAAATAAAGTAGCAATGCGTGAAAAGTATTTTAACGACATCTCAATTAAAGTTACTTTTAAATTGTCCTTTACGCTCTAATTCTTTTATTACTTCCTCTTCTATTTTTGTATGCTTAATAGGAATGTTCTTCTTCCAAAATTCGGAATTGTAAGGTACTTCACCGTAAATTTTCAAATCGTCTAAAAATTTACTGGAATAAGTTTTGCCCTCACCCAAACTTGAAATTTCCTCGTTGAAATAAAGCCATGCAGTTTCAATATTTTTTTTAAACGATAACCGATTAGATGTTTCATAAAACAAATAAAGATTGTCGACAATCATTCTTTTTTCTAAATCCAATCCATAGTTTACATCGACCTTTAATTCTGACTTCCACTTTCTTGTATAAGGATAAGTATAGACACCTTTGATGGAAACTAAAGCATCGAATTTTGTTAAAACATAGAAGTTTCCTTCAAACTGAGTAATAGATTTATTTTTTTTCAAGGGCTTACATGAAATGACTGCTATCTCATTTTCCGTATCAATATTTGAGTAATATTCAATTTTGTAACTGTAGTTTTCTGTTATGTCAATATTATTTAAAGGAAAGAATTGATACTTCCAGAATATGCGGGTGTTACTGAATGCCACTGCTAAAAAGTTTTTATGTCTATAACTTTGATTCTCTAATTCTGCCATGCGAAAGCTCAATGGTTTCCATTCTTTAAGCCCAGTTGTCTTCCAAGCCGTATTCATAAATCCTTCGTGAAGTTTAGTGTATTTACCATTAAACTTTGAAGTTTTCTGATAGTATGCTTTCTTATAATGTATTTTAGAGCTATCCTCTTCCGCTTTTCGAATAACAGCATTCAAAATCGCAACAGCTGGATTACCAACCTGCACTTCTGCAAGTTCAATGACGGCTACTGGAAGCTCTATCTTTTGGAATGAGTTGTTTTCAACTAATTTGCTCATTTTTTGATAGCTCACGTGGCTAAAAATCAACTCCGTGGGATATGCTTCAATAGTTAGTTCAAACTCTCCTTCTTCGTTAGTCAAAGTTCCTGTTCTATTGTTATCATTTGTAATACTCACACCTTTAATAGGCTGCTTTGTCGTGTTATCTATAATAATACCTTGTACTTTGTTTTGAGCTAATGAGGAAATGAAAATAGTCAACAAGCAACAAATGGTGAGCATTATTTTAAAATAATTCATTATTTTTAATTTTAAACAAGTGGGTCGCATTCAATGCGACCCACTTATATATTGAAAAAACTAACTTTGCAGATTAACACTTTTCAGTTTCGTAAGTAGTGTAATTTGCCTCTCCTGCTTCTTTAGCACATTCATCTGTAATTTCAGTGGTGCACCACCTATTTTCAAGCCTACTTTCAAGTTCTTCTACCTGAAATAATTCACAATTTAAATCGTTTGTTTTTTTCTTCATGATTTTAATGTTTTAACAATCAACTAATTCTTCTTTTTTTACCATTGTACAGTCGTTGTGGTATTCTACCATTTCTTTGCACTTGCCTTGCCACTTATTCTCTAACCTTTCCTCAAGTTCTTCCACTTGAAAGTGTGCCAAATCAAATGGCAGTTCATCTTGTCTTGTTAAATTTTGCATAAGTAAAAACTATTAGATAGTTAAATAAATGGGCGAAGGTTATCCCGTGGTTTCTGGCGTTGCCCTTTTACGCCAAGAACGGAAAGCTTTTATTAGGTATTGTGAGGATAATCTAAATACCAAAACATAGAAAGTCAAAACAATAAGTAACTGTCGATTAATTTGACTAATGTCCCAGTTTTGGTTTAGCCAGTTTGAAATTATGCCGTAGATAGTAGCTGGGAAAGCAGCGATTTCGATACGATGACTGTATGCCATATAACCCATAAAAAGAAATAGCAAAGCGGTATTAATAGTACCGTAAAGTAACAGCCAAACCTCTTTGATATTAAACGGTTTGGTTTGCTTGTGCCAAAGGTTATTAAAAGTCTTGGTTAATACCGTTTTAGACTTTTGCAGTAAGTTGGGGGTATTTGTCAAATCAGATAAAATCCAATAACCATCAAACCGAACAAATGGGTTAAGCTCAAAGACTACAAATAAGGCAATGGAAAGACCCGCAATATAGAAAATGGGGTTTTGGGTCAGCAGATAAATGATTACTAAAACGGAAGCGTACAATAATTCGCTAAAAATGCCGCCCATATTTGCGATAATGCGGCGTTCTTTATTTGCCAGCCAAATATTAGTAATATCGGCGTACATAACGGGCATAATAAAATAAAAACCAAAACCTACGCCCCCGTGTTTTAAACCGCTATTACGGCATGCCGCAATGTGTCCAAACTCGTGAATGGGCATATTAGCGTAAAATAATACGGGTAGCAACGCTAAACTGGCGGGGGAAATAATAGCGGGGTCAACGGCTATTTTGAGCGGAACGGCGTAAAACATACACGCCAAAAATATTACTAAACCAATCAGTATTTTCCAAAAGTACTTTGGGCTGTAAAAATGAGACAATGGTTGGGCAATGAAGCCCGCTACGTTGGCGTTTAGTAGCTGTACTTTTAGTTTCAGGTAATTATTGAGTACGGAAGGGCGTTTTACGTCAAAGTCGTCCTGCAAAATATTGTAACCACCAATTATCTGAGATACGTAATCTTTAAACTGCGTTACATTTACTTGGCTCTTAAACTCGGCGTTGAAATCTGCCGAGGCTACTTCGTAGGTCGGGGCGTTTATCAAGACGTTGTAAAGTCGGTAGGTCAGTTCGTTGACCATAAAATTCCTTCCGTTCGGGCAATGGATTACCCATTTGCCATTTTCCCAAGAATGTGCCGATGTTCCTTCAATAATTAACATAGCGTTGATTTTTGGTAGGTGGCAAGAAAGTTTAAAACGGTACTCGTGGTAAAAACCCGGTTGTGGTCATCGGTGATGCAATTCACCCCAAACGAGCTATTTCGCCAATTTTTTACAGATTGCGGCTTTTCAACATCCGTAGCTGGAATTTGCAAAATGCGGTCGGTTTGCCAACTTCCGTCCGTAGTTTGGTTATTTTGTAGCCAGTTTACGCCTTTTTTTATGGCTGATTTGTGTAATGTTTTATCAAATGCAAGTAGGGAATTTAACGCCAACGCCGAATAAAAAGCGTTGGGTTTTGCGGAAGGCGGGTTGAGCCAACTGCCATCGGGTTGTTGTTGAGTTAATAACCACTTACAGGCGTTTTCGCACGTGGTTTTTTGCTCAGTTATATTCGCCAACGCCATGATTGAGTGAGCAGTAGCGTACACGGGGCTTGTCCACCAATAAGATTCCCAATAACCTGATGAATTGATATTTTTTACCAAATACGCTGCCGTTTTATTGAAAGCGGATGGGTCAATTTCTTTTAGAATAGTTGCTGCTGCCGCAGACACGCAAACTTTCGGCGAAAACCACGCAGTTACGCTAACATCTTCCGGTAATTCTAAGCGTTCACGCAGTGGTTGTTCGTGAATGTACGTTTGCCAACCACCCGAGGCGTGGAGGTAGTTAAACCAATTTGTTCTGATTTCTTGGTTTGGTAAGTTTAACTGTTGTGTTAAGCTCAGAATAAACGTAGTGGAATCGCCGTCCTGAAAAATACTGTCGTTGTAAGACAACAGGCTTTCAACATCTTCGAGCAACAATTTCTTGGTCTTTTGTAAGGATGGCGTATCGGGGAAGTGTTCAGCGATTTGAGAACCCACGTAACCTGTTATCCACGCTTTGCCCGTTCCGGCACTTGTCATAAAGTCTGACCACGAACCGTCTTCGTTTTGATTGGTTTCTAAATAATTGAACGCATTATGAATTGCGTTCGACAACGTATTTTCAGATACTAATATGTTACTTTTTGAAGAAATAATGCGGGTTTTGGCAAAAAGAAATTCGACTTCATTGAGATAGAAATGGCAACTACCAATTTGCTTTTCGATATAGTTTGTCAACTCTTTCAAATCAAGTTTTTCAGCGATGGCGAAAGCTGTTTCGTAGTGTTCTATTGCTTTATTAACCGCATTTTGAGCAATTTCAGAAAGGAAAAGGTATTTGTGGGCAATGCCATCACTTTCACATTTGATATTGTTGGTTTCGAGATATTCCCTCAATAATGATTGTGGGTACGTCCATTGATTTTCCCGAATATCAGATTTGAAATCGTCAATATCATCTAAATACTGGAAAGCAATATGGATGTGATTAACGCAGGAAATCAGGTCGGCTTCGTGTGTTGTGTCATTCGCCAAATATTGTAGGGCGTAAACAGAGTTGTGACACATTGAAGACTTGCCAATTGCAATTTGTTGAAAAAGCTGCTCGTTGATTATCGGTTTATCGTTTGCAAGATTCTTCTCGGTGATAATAGCTTTAAAATAACCCTTTTTGAGTTCGTTGAATGTTTCCCAAAATTGGTTTTCTGTTGGATACAATTCGGTCAAAAGCCGAATACCGTCTTCAAATTCTTCAAAACCAAAAAGTATATTTTGAAGGGTTTGCTTCTTATCCGTTTTGGATTTGGTATCAACGAAACTATCAAAAGCCAGCAAAAATTTAAAATAAGCGTAAGACGCCACGTTTAATTTTTCTACTTTGGGTTCTTCAATTGTGGGATAAAGCACAGCCAATGATGGAATGAGTTGAACATAGAAGGCATGTTCTCGTTGCGTTGTTGTAGCTGTTAATTTTTCCCCCCCCCCCCATATTATATATAAATGTAAATATTACATATATTATTAATACAAACTTGTATGGATATTTTGTATAAAGCAATGGCTTGCAACTATTCTTATTAAACGGTAGTTGTATTCAAGTGTATTTAAAGGTAAAAAAGGAAAATGCTCCGCGTCCCCTCCGAAGTTAATAAAACTGAATTTGAACTGTTGAAAATACAGGATGCTACTTTCGTAGCGTACCGTAGTGATATTTACCCGGCAAAGAACGATGTCTTTTTCGAAGAAAACGCGGTGATTTATGTGTTGGAAGGAGATAAAAAATTTAGCGGTACGAAACAGGAAGTTCACGTGAAGAAAGGAGACGTGTTATTTGTCCGGCGGGGTTTTTACCTAATGTCGGAATCTATCAATGCTTCGTATAAGAGTCTCGTTTTTTTCTTCGACGAAAAACTTTTAAAAGAATTTGTCGCTATAAACGAGAGCATTTTTGAGGATACCGTTCTACAAAGCTCGCAGGTAGATGCATTGATTACACTTAAAACGAGCGAGAAATTCGAGCAGTTCATTAAAACGGTTTTACCCTATTTCGAAAAGAAGAACTCGCAGTACCTTAACGAGTTTTTGCGGCTAAAATATCAGGAGTTATTGCTCCACCTAATTACTTTCGATACGGCGGATCAGTTTAAAAAAACGCTCAAACTTATCAGTGAAGGACAAAAAGCAGACTTACGTTACTTAATGAATAACTATTATTTAAAGCCATTAACTTTAAATGAAATTGCTCGGTTATCGGGTCGAAGTCTTTCGTCTTTTAAAAGAGCTTTTCAGGAAGAGTTTGAAACGTCGCCGGCAGCATGGATAAAGCAGAAACGCTTAGAACACGCTGTTTTCCTACTGAAGAATACGCAAAAGAATATTTCAGAGATAAGTATGGAAATCGGTTATGAAAGTGTTTCACACTTTATTAAGGCATTCAAAGAAAAGTTCGGAACTACGCCAAAGCAATTGATATCTCTCCGATAACTATTGGGGAAATAACTACTTATCAACTAAAAGGTAGACACGTCTTTCAAAAAGGCATTACTTCAGCAACGCCATAATTTCTTCTAACCCAACTTTATCAGTTTCCGAAAAGTCGTTTAGCTTATTGCTATCGACATCCAAAACAGCGATAATTTCGTTTGATTTATTAAAAACTGGGACAACTATCTCAGATTTTGATGCCGAAGAACAGGCAATATGCCCAGGAAACTCATCCACATTTGGAACAATGATAGTTTCAGCGTCAGTATAACATTTCCCGCAAACCCCTTTGTGAAATGGAATGCGAGTACAAGCAATTGGTCCTTGAAATGGTCCCAAAACGAGTTGGTCATCTTTAACGAAATAAAACCCCACCCAAAAGAAACCAAATGCTTCCCGAAGTGCAGCGGCTATATTAGCTGTATTTGCCACAAAGTCAGCTTCTCCGAGCAGAAGGGCTTCAATTTGGGGAAAGAGAGCGTTGTATATTTCTTCCCGATTTTGAGTCTGTGGTAGCGTGATAGTTTCGGTCATTTTAAAAAAAAAGTGCGTTATACAGACTTGTATAACGCACACAGTATTTGAATAATTGTTGAGAATTAAATAGCTTCCAATTTTACTTTTTTTCGAAGCATATCCAACGCCGCTTCTTCGATTCCTTGTGGATCAAAACCGCATTCGTGGTGGAGTTCGAGTTGTGTACCGTGTTCTACCAAACGGTCGGGAATACCTAAGCGTTTCACTTTAGCGGTGTAATCGTTGTCGATCATAAACTCAAGTACTGCACTTCCCATTCCGCCCTGCACGCAGCCGTCTTCAACGGTAATTACAGAGTCAAATTTTTGGAAAATTTCGTGCAACATTTCTTCGTCAAGTGGTTTCACAAAGCGAATGTCGTAATGTGCTGCACTAATTCCTTTGCTTGCCAACGACTCACACACTTCAGTGGCGTAATTTCCAACGTGTCCGAGGGTTAAGATAGCAATGTCTTTGCCGTCTTTTACTTTTCTTCCTTTCCCAATTTCTATTTTTTCGAGCGGCGTTTTCCATTCGGGCATCACACCTTGTCCACGTGGATAACGAATTGTGAACGCGTGTTTTAGTGCCTGAGTTTCGTCTAATTGAGCCGTGTACATTAAATTCCGTAGCTCTTGTTCGTTCATGGGAGCGGAGACAATCATATTTGGAATGCAACGCATATAAGCAATATCGTACGCTCCGTGGTGTGTTGGACCATCAGCCCCCGCAAAACCAGCTCTGTCTAAACAGAATATGACGGGTAATTCCTGCATGCAAACATCGTGGATGACTTGATCGTAAGCCCGTTGCATGAACGTAGAATAGATATTACAATAAACTACTTGTCCTTGTGTAGCCATACCAGCCGAAAAGGTTACCGCGTGCTGCTCGGCAATGCCCACGTCAAATGCCCGTTTGGGCATGACGTCCATCATGATATTCATGGACGAACCCGATGGCATAGCAGGTGTAACACCCACAATTTTGCTGTTTTTCTCGGCGAGTTCTACTATTGTATTGCCAAATACATCTTGATACTTTGGTGCTTGTGGCTTAAGTACTTTTTTCTTTTGAATTACGCCGGTTACTTTATCAAAAAGACCTGGAGCGTGCCAGACAGTTTGGTCTTTCTCGGCGGGAGCATAGCCTTTTCCTTTCACGGTGAGGCAATGTAATATTTTGGGTCCTGGAATGTCTTTTAAGTCTTTCAGAACCTCAATCATATGGTCAATATCATGACCGTCAATTGGGCCGAAATAACGCAAGTTCAGAGCCTCAAAGAAATTACTCCGCTGAAGCAAAGTTCCTTTAAGTCCATTCTCAATTTTGGAAACAATCTCCCGGGCACTTTTCCCGAACGTGCTCATTTTTCCGAGCAAATTCCAAACATCGTCTTTTACTTTGTTGTATGTGGATGAAGTTGTGATATCGGTCAGATACTCCCGTAATGCCCCTACATTCTGATCAATCGACATACAATTGTCATTAAGAATTATCAGTAGGTTTGCATCTTTTAATGATCCTGCGTGGTTCATTCCTTCAAAAGCTAAACCGCCCGTCATGGCTCCATCACCAATAATGGCAATGTGTTGACGATGTTTATCTCCGTTCAATACTGAACCAGCTGCCATACCTAAGGCTGCCGATATGGAAGTAGAAGAATGCCCAACTCCGAAGGTATCGTAAATGCTTTCTTTGCGTTTTGGAAATCCCGAGATTCCGCCGTAAACTCGGTTTGTGTCAAATAAATCTCGGCGTCCGGTTAACATTTTGTGCCCGTAAGCCTGATGACCTACGTCCCAGACTAATTGGTCATCGGGGGTATTAAAAACGTAATGTAACGCAACGGTAAGTTCAACGACGCCTAAATTTGCACCGAAATGTCCACCGTATATTGAGACAGTATCAATGATAAATTGACGGAGTTCATCAGCAACTTGCGGGATTTTATCAGCGGAGAGTTTTCTTAAATCTGCGGGACTATTTATGTCTTTCAGAAGGTTTCCTGGAGTTGTAAGCATAGATAATTTGCTAACTTGTTGTTGGTTAAGATAACATCTAACCAATCAAAATGTTTATTTTCAAAGTACAAATTAACGTCTAAAATACTCAAAAAAGGAATCCTGAAAAGTATTTCTCAATTCACGGTAGCATATCAGTCTTTTTGTTGGCTGGCACGGTACAATATTTCCTTCTCTTCTTTGGAAAGACTTTCGTAACCAGACTTGCCAATTTTATCCAAAATTGCATCAATATCTTCCTGCCGAGGGGTGTATTCACCAGATGTGGTATTCTTGGACGCCGTTGACATATTGTAGACGGGAGATTTGGAATAGCTCTTCTTCTGAGTTTTTGATGTTTTTTCACCCCCTAAACTTTTGAACCAATTGTAAATACCTTCAATCGGGCTTCCAAGGTCTAATCCAGAACGTAGTAATTTGATGTAACTAAAGCCGATAAGTGCACCCGCTGCGTGCGAAATCCCACTGCTAGGATTTAGAAATGAAAGCAATAGAAAAGCCCAGGCGAGATATTTTATTTTAACTAAGAATAACCGGAAGAAATAAAACTCATAGTCGGGTACAAGGGTAACCGTGGCAAAGAGTACAGCAAAGACTGCCGCGGATGCTCCGCCAATGGTGGCACTTATATTATTTATCCCGAAAGATTCTGGAGCGAGAGCTAAGAGATTGTGAATGAATATATAGACTAGTCCGCCAAGTAATCCACCTAGAAGGTAGATATTTACCAGTTTTTGACCGCCTATAAAGTCTTGTAGCATCATTCCGAACCAATAGAGGGTAATCATATTAAATAAAATATGAAAGAACCCATCGTGGTGAAAGGAGTAAGTAAAGAGCGTCCACGGTTGGCGGATGAATTGCTCAAGCGGAGCATTCAGGACAAACTGTCGTTGAATAAATTGATTTATTGATTGAGTCGAATCCGAAAATGATAGGAAAAATCCTAAAACTATAAGTCCGACAAATACGAACAGATTTATTAGGATAATTTTAATGACTGCGTTGTCCTTTTTTTCAAACGCACCTCGGATATCTTCTATAATACTTGCCATAGTTATAAAAAGAGTTATTACTTACATAACGCCATTCTATGCAAGATGGTTGTAAAGAAGTTTTAACCTTTTTCGTCGAAGCGGAAAAACTTGATTAAAACAAAGCCAACAATCAAGCCGCCCACGTGGGCAAAGTGAGCTACGCCCGTCTGAGCTCCCGAAGTACCAGAGTAGATTTCGTACAAGCCGTATAGAATCACAAAATACTTTGCTTTGATGGGAATCGGAAAGAATAACATCATTAATTCTACTTCGGCAAAAAGTACCCCAAACGCCGCTAATAAACCAAATATTGCTCCCGATGCACCCACCATTGGAACTTGCATAATAGCCATATAAGGCTCTGAGCTAGTATAATACTGAGCAGCATCGTACGTATTTAGTCCTGAGTAAAAAAGTGCTGCACCTACGCCAGTTATCAGGTAGTAAGACAAGAACTTCTTTGAACCCATGTATGATTCTAAAGCGGGGCCGAAGATTATCAAACCGAACATATTACTGAAAATATGCCCTATTCCGCCATGTAAAAACATGTACGTGAATGGTTGCCAAAACCTGAAATAGGGATTGATGGTATAGCCGCCTTCGTCCAACGGTAAAACTGGATTAAAAAACGCAAATATTCCGGTGGGAAAGATTTGCGAGAGAAAAAATACCGCAACGTTGACAATCAACAAGTTGCGTACCATTGGTGTGAAATTGAACATACTTTGGTATAAATGTGGTATTGAGTTATCCTAACGAAATCTATCGGGTGATTAGTTCTGCTAGTCTTTCCACAGAAAGGATATTCATTGTCCGCTCACCACTTGGCGTATATCCTGGTCGGCTGGTTTCAAATAGCTGGTGAATTAGAAGTTTAATTTCAACCTTGGATAATACGCCAACGTATTTGGAAGACGAACGTTTGGCAAAAGCCCGAGCAATGCTGTCTGTTTTACTAAGCTGCACGTTTATCTGTGTTTCAGCGTATTCCTGAAGTAATCCTTCAAAAATTTCTACCTCGTCTTCTTCGTGGACTTCTGGTGGAATGCCGTTGATTTTTACGGTTGTTCCGCCAAATAATTCTACCGAAAAGCCGAGATTGATAATATCATCTTTTATTTCTTCCCACAGCGTGAATAACGTCGAGGATAACTCTACCGTTTTTGGAAAAAGAAGTTGCTGCGAAAAGCCATTCTTCTTAGAAATACTCAAAGCATATTTATCAAAAAGAATGCGTTCGTAAGCGGCTCGTTGGTCAATGAGCATCATTCCGTATTTTGCTTGAGCTATTATATAACGGTTTTTTATCTGAATCGCGTTTATTTCGTCGGTTTCGGTGAAATGTTTGGTTTCTTCTGCTAAATCATTCGCTTTGCTGTCCATTGTTACTGGACTGGTAGAGCGGTTTGGATTTGCGGATAACTCGTCGAGTCCCTCAAATAACTTTTGCCAATTTCCGGCGTTCGCCCTTTCTAGTGAATTTGGCCTTTCCCGTTCAAAGGACGAAATAGATTCATCGTTTCCTCTGACAGTCGATGAGGCATTATTTTGACGTTGCGAAGGAGATGTCAGATTCCCGAAATTAATATCAGATTCAAAGTCAATAGAAGGAGTGAGGTTATAAACGCCGATTGCTTGCCGAACTGCCGAGCGAATAATTGCGTAAACAGCACGCTCGTCGTCAAACTTTATTTCAGTTTTCGTCGGATGAATATTAATATCAATGTGCGATGGATCGATGTCTATAAATAATACGTAAAATGGGTGCGAGCCTTTCTGAATCGTAGCGTCAAATGCACTTAGAATAGCGTGGTGCAAATACGGTTGTTTTACGAAACGGTGATTTACGAAAAAAAACTGTTCGCCTCGGCTTTTCTTTGCCGCTTCAGGTTTTCCTACGTAGCCACTGACTGATACAAACGCTGTTTGTTCGTCGCAACCCGCGAGTTGCTGACGATAGCTTTTACCAAAAATATCTACAATACGGTGACTCAGTTTACTGCTTGCAAGGCTATAAATCTCTACTTCGTTGTGATGAAGTGAAAAACTGATCTCGGGATGAGCTAGAGCAATTCGGTGAAACTCATCAATGATGTGTTTCATTTCTACCGCATTAGACTTTAAGAAATTGCGTCGGGCGGGAACGTTAAAAAATAAGTTCTTGATTTGAAGATTTGTGCCTTTCGGCGTGGCAATTGGCTCCTGAGTTTTAAAGTCGCTACCTTCAATGCGAATGAGCGTACCGAGTTCGTCGACTAACCGGTAAGTTCGGAGTTCTACCTGAGCAACGGCGGCAATAGAAGCAAGTGCTTCGCCCCGGAAACCCATTGTGCGAATCCCGAATAAATCATCTGAAACCCGAATTTTTGAAGTAGCGTGTCTTTCAAAAGACATTCGTGCATCGGTAGCAGACATTCCAAAACCATCATCAACTACTTGAATCAACGTTTTTCCAGCTTCTTTAATAACAAGCTGGATGTTTTTGGCTTTCGCGTCCACTGAGTTCTCTAACAACTCCTTTACCACCGAAGCGGGACGTTGTACTACTTCACCTGCCGCAATTTGATTGGCAATAGAGTCTGAAAGTAAGTGGATTATATCTTGCATTGGCTCGTATAAACCCTATTTTTCGTAAATAAGGCATCGAAAAAAATAATGCACAAAATTGACTTTTTTTTGGCTCTTTTCCCATTAATTGACGGATGAATTTTTTGCGGAACTTTACCGTTGTAAGAAAAATATCTAACCAAATAAAAACCATTCATAAAAAATGAAAAAAGTCTGGAAAATTTTAATCGTGGTTGTCCTAATTTTAGTAATTGCTGTTGCTGGGTTCTTTGCTTATACAAGCACGCTGAGCCCTGAAGAAAAGCTTTCCTTTGATGATAACGGACTTGAAGTCAATGTAACTTATTGCCAACCGAAAATGAAAGGTCGTAAGATATTTGGGGAGCTTATCCCTTACGGGAAAGTGTGGCGTACGGGAGCAAATGCCGCCACGATTATTTCTTTCAATAAAGCCATAACCGTAGCCGGAAAAGCTGTTCCTGCCGGAGAATATACACTTTGGTCAATCCCGAACGAAGGTAGCTGGACCATCATCTTGAACAAAGAAACCGGACAATGGGGGACGAACTACAACGAAAATGAAGATTTGTTACGCGTCGAAGTACCAGCGGAAGAAACCACTTCACAAGCAGAGCAGCTCACCATGAAATTAGTGAGTGCCGACAACGGAATAAATGTGAACTTGATGTGGGAAAATACTAAAGTTACTATTCCGGTTCGGTAAGGTCCTGAAGTTATAACCCCGTTTAGTGGTCTCTGACCTTGACGGTGGTTCTGGTAGTTTAGTAGTCAAATGTTTCCCCCTGCCGAGGTCTTTGACCATCGGCAGGGTATTTCACTCCTCCGTTTTCTTTAATAATTCTCGAATATTGTCGCTTTCATCGAAAAGAAAAGTGAGTTGCTTTTTCTCTAAATCGTCTTCGCTTTCGGCGGGTTCTGTCCAACGCCAGTCTTCGCAGGTGGCGGATAATCTATCTAATAAAGTGAGTTTTTTACTTTCGTTTCGTTCTTTTGATAGGAAATATTCGGAGTTTGTAACGCGAACCGCAATTTTTTCCTCTTCTATCCACGAAAGGTTACTGAGCATTTCGTCTAATGAATCAATGTTGAAACCAAAATCTTCGGGGAAGTCCATTGCCTCAGCAATCGCTTCATAAAAGCTCCGTAGGGTATGGCATTTATTGCCATCGAGGTAGATAATTTCGTGGTCTTCCCATGTGTTAGTATTGGGTATAAGTTGTAGATGAGTCATAAAATTTAGATTATTAAGTGAAACAAAGCCGACAGCCGCAAACAATAAGTGTAAATTTGCAAAAAAATACAGTATGAGCCAATCGGAAACAACAGGTACATTTGAAGATTTCGCCCTTAACCGACAGTTACTAAGTGCCATTGATGATCTGGGGTACACCGAACCCTCCCCAATTCAGGAAAAAGCCATTCCGTTAATTCTACAAGGACATGATGTTTTGGGAATTGCTCAAACCGGAACCGGTAAGACGGCGGCATTCGTGCTGCCGTTATTGATGATTACAAAATATGCTCAGGGAGATCATGCCCGCTGCTTAATTTTAGCTCCGACACGCGAACTCGTCAGTCAGATAAACGGCGAAATTACGCAATTAGGGAAATATACTGACTTGCGGCACGTAGCTTTGTACGGTGGCATTGGTCCGAAAGCACAAACGGAAGCGTTGCGGGCGGGAATCGATATCATTGTGGCAACGCCGGGACGCTTTTTGGATTTGTACAGCAAAGGCGAAATTTTTACTAAAACAATCAAACACCTAATATTAGACGAAGCCGATAAAATGATGGACATGGGTTTCATGCCGCAAATTCGTCGAATTTTAGAAGTCATTCCCCGTAAACGGAAGAACCTACTTTTTTCTGCTACTTTTTCTGACCGAGTGGAACGACTCTCTCAGGAGTTTTTAGAATCGCCAATTCGGGTGGAAGTCACTCCGCAGGCAACCGCCGCCGCAACGGTAGAGCAGTGGCTCTACGAAGTTCCTAACTTTCGCACGAAGTTGAACCTATTAGCTCATTTATTAGAAAATAAAGAGGTAGTCCGGGCAATTGTATTTACCCGAACAAAAACTGTGGCGGATAATGTCCATAAGTTCTTGGGACGTAAAATAATGGATAAGAAAAACCTGCGGGTAATCCACGCCAACAAAGGACAAAATACTCGCATGAATTCTATGGAAGCTTTCAAGGCGGGCGAAGTTCGGGTGCTTGTTTCCACGGATGTATCAGCGAGAGGAATTGATATTAACGAAGTAAGTCACGTTTTCAACTTTGATGTTCCCGTTATTTACGAAGATTACGTTCACCGCATCGGACGGACGGGGCGAGCTAATCTTTCGGGTGTGGCGGTTACGTTTATGACGATAGAAGAAGCGTATCATATCACAAAAATTGAGGATATTATTCGTACACAAATCCCGCATAAAGATCTTCCCGAAGAAATAGAAATTACCGAAACTCCATTTGATGAACAACAGATAATGTTACGGGTGGTGGATGAGCAACGTAAGAAAGTTGATCCGACGTTTCAAGGAGCATTCCACGATAAAAAGTTTAAAAATTCGTGGGCTTCTAAGCCTAAAAAAGAGAAGAGACCTAGCTCGAAAGGTAAAAAACCTAGCAAGAAAAGGTAAGGGCATAATTTTGTGTTTCAGAAAACGTTACTATCTTACCTCGAATAAAACTCTTGTCAGGATTTTGCTTGTGATGAAATATCGTATCGTTTCCTTATTATTGGTTTTCTCTACATTGTCTTATTCACAAGATATTGCTTATCAATCTGTGAATGTAGAACGTATATCGCTCACGCGAGCCATTTTTACGGGTAAAGTCTTTTCTTTGAGGAAGCACCAAAGCAAAGGTGCCGTCTACGCATTACGTACCGACTTCTCTACGATTAATTATTCCTCGCCACCGCCAATTGAATATTTACTAAAAATCGAGAGCCAACGAGATACTTACGCCAAGCTTTTGACCGAATGCCACCACAGTTTCGAAACAGATGCTGAAGCGAGTACTTTTTTTAGTAAAATGGGGTGGAATTACCTTTCTGAAGGAAATCGCAAAGAAGCGAGAAAACGTTTTGACTGGGCGTATTTGTTAGACGAAAACAACGTGGACGCTTATTGGGGTCTGGGCGTGATGACATTTCAGGAAGAGCGTTTTGAAGAATCAACGCTATTTATGGAACACGGAGTGAAAGCCGCCAAAGAAAAGAACGTTACCTTGATGGTAGATTTAGCGACTGTCTATATCAAATTGTTTACAGAAACTGAGCACCCCAAACATTTGAACCGAGCGTTTGAACTCACCGAAAAAGCGATTGATATAAACCCTAATTATACCAATGCCTATATGCAAAAAGCATTGGCAGAACTCATCACTGGAAAAGTAGATGAAGCTTGGTTTAGTTTCCATAAAGGACACGAAATAGCTCCGAAAGAATCAGATATACACATTCTGACAAGCCTGCTTGCTCATAAGCCTGACCCGAAAGGAATTTTTAAGTAAAACTACGTTATGCTTTACTCACTCAATAACTTTTCTATCAGACGGTTGTAGTCTGTTGCAAATTTGTCATAGTAAGCACCTGTTCCTGGACCGCTGAAACCCGTATGAATTTCTCTTACTTTTCCTTTTTTGTCAATTGTGATTAATGTCGGAAAAGAAAGAATGTTATCCAACATTGGTAATGACTTTGCCGCTTCTGTTTTATCATTTATTCCGGCAACCAAAATTTCGTACGGAATATTGAAGCGTTCTTTCATTCGTTCAATTTTTGGGTACGCAAATTCGGCATTAGTCTTCTTCTCAAACGCCAAACCAATTACTTCAAAACCTAGGTCTTTATTCTTTTGGTAGAATGGCACCAAAAACTTCGTTTCATCCATGCAGTTTGGACACCACGAACCCAATATTTGAACCGCCACCACTTTATTTTGATAACGTGCGTCAGAAAGGGAAACGGTTTCCCCTTTCTCGTTTTTGAATGCAAACGAAATGCTATCGTAGCCTTCTTTCAGATGCGTTAAAGAAGTTGCTTCGGGCAAAACTATATTCTCGTCTTTCACAGCTGACCACTTTTCTGTATACGTTAAACTTGAGCAAAAAATGCCACCGACAAGTTTGCCTTCTTCAACTTTTGCTTTGAATAAAAAAACGTGCGTTCCATCAAAACAACTTAGCTTGAGAGAGTCACCTGCTACGTTTCCTTGCAAATAACGGTAGTCTCCGGTTGTGGTCAGGAACGTTCCGGTTACTTCGTTTCCGATTTGTTCAAAAACCCCAATGGCTGCGTAACTGTCTTCTTCATATTTGAATTCTACGTCATATTTTCCCGAAATATCAAGCGGTGTTTTTTCGCTTTTTTCGACGAATCGGTAATTTTCTCCGAATATTGCTATAAAGTTGCCTTCCCGAACACTTAGGTCGCCGTTCTTCTTTCTAAAAGTGCCATTTAACTTATCTCCGTTTGCCTTCGCAATGATTTCCGCATCAAAAATTTCCATCGGGATGTGAAGTGAATCCTCTTCGTCGAGGTACGCATTGTCCATTAACAAACGCTCTTCTCCATTTATGGCGTGAACTTCGTAACCGTCGCCTTTTTGCTGAATATCCAAGTTAAAAGGTAACGCCCCCGCTACGGTAGGAATTTCGGCCCGCCAAATACCCGTTTTTATTTCGGAAGAATCGGAGCAAGAAAGAATAGAAACGCATAACAGTGATAGCAGGGTGATTCGAAACATAACGTTTTTAAGAGATTTGATTACTCAGGATAAACATACTTTGGGGTGAAAATAGTTTAAAATCTACTAATTTAATAGAGTTTAGAGAGTAGGTTGAGTTATTCGATTGCAAAAACGCTTTTCAGACGCTCGGTTAGCATGGTAATTAACCTTCGGTTTAATTCACTTTCGTTTTCAAAATATATTGATAGTTCATCTGAGGTAGATAAACCAATTACTGAACCGATCAGAAATTGCTTAAACCTTTGGTCGGTTTTGAGCGTGTGATCAATATACTTTGCCCGATCTTCTACCGCCATTTGTTCAAACTGTTGCTTTCGCTTCTGTAGATAGTTTTCAAACACCTGAATGAAGTAGTCGTGTTGTAATTTTAAGATTGGTCGGAGTACCGTATTTTGAAAAGCCTCACTGACATTTTCGGTTGGCTCGGTTGCTACAATTGGTCGTAGGGATATTTTAGAGTTCATTTTAAAAAGAAATGATGAAAAGTAGTATAAAAACAATCCGCCTTTAATAGTTTTAGGGCATCATATTTACCTAAAACCTTAATTCTATGAAACGAGTTTTTCTTTCCGCTATTCTTTTCTGCACTGGAGCCTTATTATCGGCTGCTGCTTTTGCTCAAAAGCATGTCGATATTGTTAAAAAAATAGCCGAAAAAGAAGGGTATTACAGCGATCTTTCCCAGCAAATTTGGGGCTTCGCCGAAGTGGGTTACCAAGAATATAAAAGTTCGAAACTACTTCAGGAAACGCTGGAAAAAGAAGGTTTTAAAATTGAAACGGGTGTTGCCGAAATCCCGACCGCTTTCACCGCTACTTTTGGCTCGGGGAAGCCAGTCATCGGTATTTTAGGTGAATTTGACGCTTTGCCTGGTCTTTCGCAAGATGCTGTTCCCGAAAAGAAATCATTGGGCGAACGTGCTGGACACGCTTGCGGCCACCATTTATTTGGAGTTGGTTCGGCGGCGGCGGCAATTGCCGTTAAAGATTGGATGAAACAAACTGGACAAAAGGGAACGATTCGTTTTTACGGAACTCCCGCTGAAGAAGGTGGTTCGGGAAAAGTCTATATGGTTCGTGCTGGATTATTCGACGATACTGACGTGGTATTGCATTGGCATCCTGGAGCTTCTAACAGTGCGAATGCGAGTAGTTCTCTAGCAAATATTTCTGCTAAATTCCGATTTAGCGGCGTTGCTTCTCACGCTGCTGGTGCACCAGATAAAGGTCGCTCGGCACTTGACGGTGTGGAGTCGTTGAATTATATGGTAAACATGATGCGGGAACACGTACCGTCTGACACCCGCATACATTATGTAATCACTGATGGTGGTAAAGCTCCAAATGTAGTTCCAGACTTTGCCGAAGTATATTATTACTCCCGAAGTCCTCGTCGTACTGATCTGGTGGATATTTGGGAGCGAATTATCAAAGCTTCCGAAGGTGCAGCGATGGGAACGGGAACAACTGTGACACACGAAATAATAGGCGGTGTTTACGAAATCTTGCCTAACGAAACGTTGGCGGGAATCATGCACGCCAACCTCGAAAAAGTGGGCGGTGTAACGTACAATGATGAAGAGAAAGCGTTTGCTGATAAAATAGCAACGACATTAACTTCAAACCCTTATGATAATATAGATCCAAACGCCATTGAACCGTTTGAAGTAAAGATGCGAGGTGGCGGTGGCTCAACCGACGTTGCAGACATTAGCTGGATAGTTCCGACAGTCGGGCTCAGAACTGCTACGTGGGTTCCTTATACTCCCGCTCACAGTTGGCAAGCAGTTGCCGCTGGTGGAACAAGTATCGGAAAGAAAGGAATGATGGTTGCCGCTAAAACAATGGCGTTGACCGCTATTGAGTTATTCCAACAACCCGAAATTATCAAAAATGCAAAAGTAGAATTCATCCAAAAACGTGGCGGTGAAGCTTTCGAATACAAAGCACTCGTGGGCGACAGAAAACCGGCGTTGGATTATCGGAATTGAGGTAGTTTGAGGTGAAAACCAAACTTACTGATGAGTATATCCGTTTCAAAAATCTAAACGCCAAGTGATTGAAAGTTAAATTATCTCTTTTTTGTGGGTTCTTCTTGTGTACATTTTTGATGGCAAACGCCCAAAAGAAGAAAAAATCCTTTTCGTTGGACTCGTTAACGCAAGGGCATTTGAACGTTATTCCCATTCCCATCATTCAGGTAACTCCCGAAACGGGTCTAAGGGCGGGAATTTCGCTTGACTATTTCTTTAATACCGACAAAGAAGACTCGTTAAAGCGTACCCGTGATTCTTTTGCTTGGATTCAGGCGGTTTATAGCGTCAGAAAGCAATTGATTATTGAACCCGCTTGGCAAATATTCACAAAAGATGAATCGTGGTTCTTTCGGGGACGGGCGGGTTACACTGATTTTTCCGAGTACTATTGGGGTCTTGGTAGCCATCAAATATCAAAAGATGACGGCACCAATGTTTTTTATAACCGAACTTACTTTGTGGGTGTGGCCACAAAAAAAGTGGCGGACAAAACATTTGTCGGACTTGGATTCGACTGGGGACATACCAAAGACGTTGATTATACGCCCGAAGACGGTTCAACTATAAATCACGATTTGATTGACGACAGTCAAATTGCGGGTATTGGTCCCGTTTTGTTATTGGATCATCGTGATAACCCATTTAGTGCGTTTGAGGGTTGGTATTTAGAAGTTGCTCCCGTTTTTTATGGTAACTTTTTGGGCGGAAAACACGCCTATCAAAAACTTACCGTTGATGCCCGAAAGTTCAACCTGATAAGTCCGAAAGACTTCATTGGTTTTCAGTTTTTTTCAACTTTATCTAGTGGTGATGTTCCGTTTCGGGAAATTCCGCGGCTTGGTGGTTCAAATCAAATGCGGGGCTACGTGGAAGGGCGTTTCCGGGACAAACAATATTATACAGTTCAAGCTGAATACCGTCGTAAAATAAATAAGTATTTTTGGGGAGCGGCTTTTGTCAACGGTGGACAAGTAGCACCAACGATTTCGGAGTTTAAAAACGAGCAATTCTATGCTGCTGGAGGTCTGGGAATTCGCTTTCAGTTCAATCGGGAAAAGAATTTGTTTACCCGGATTGATGCAGCTGTAAATCAATTTGGTAACTTCTCCTTTTACTTTCGGATAATGGATGCGTTTTGAGTGCGTACCCGTTTTTCGCCAACCGTGCTTTAACTTTGTCAATTAAAAATGCTTCGCTATCAATTTTACCCAACACTTTTAAACGAATATCACCGCTACCTTGCCAATCCGTCGAGGGGGGCGTTTGATAAATTGCTGAACCGTATTAATCGAGTACCGATTACAGATCCCGAATTACTGAAAAAGTTTGGGAAAGGGATTTCCTTTGAAGCGGCGGTACTGAAAGATAAACCGCACCGCTTTATTCCCGACTTAGTAAACGGAGCGAAAGAAATGCTTCCTAAGCGACTGAAGAGTCAGCAATTTATTCAGTTTATCCACAAAGACATTCGTTTTTATGGATATGCCGATGTAGTGGGAGATGGGCGGGTCATTGACATAAAAACCACGAAAACGTATCGCCCCAATTGTCACGACTATAATTTTCAGAACCTGTACCTGTACGCTCTCAAAGAAGCGGGATTCCGGCAGATGGATTATTTAATTTGCGATTTCAATCAACTTTATGTCGAAACCTACGACGTAGAGGTGTACGATTTTAACTACTTGCTAAACGAAATGGAACAGTTCGCCGCTTTCGTGGAAGAACATAAAAACTTGATTACGGATAAAAAGATAATTGTGGAAGAAGCACAAGGCGGATTGTTTGCGTAAGATTTTACGAATTAAGTAGACTTTAGCCACATATAATCACCAAATCATTACCTGAAACCTCTCATTTTAAATCTTTTACGTTCAATATTTTGTTTTTTTTAGAATATTCCTACCTTTGCCGTCCGTTTCAGAAAGTGCAAACTGGATGGCGGCGAAAAGAGATGTTTGTCTTGTAATGCTTTTGTGTTACGCTTCCCCTGACATAACATCTTCTTTTTGGAGAAACGAATGAGCATCTGAAAACAGAGCGGTTGATTGTGACTAATCCGTGGCTGACCAGTTTGTGGTTCGTAAAATTCGTATTTCTCAAACTTTAAATCAATTACAATAATGGCGAAAGAAATCGCAGGTTACTTAAAGTTGCAAGCGAAAGGCGGACAGGCAAACCCTGCCCCTCCGATTGGACCAGCCTTAGGTTCGAAGGGTGTTAATATCATGGACTTCTGTAAGCAGTTCAACGCTCGTACCCAAGACAAAATGGGTCAGGTGGTTCCGGTATTAATCACATATTACAAAGACAAATCTTTTGACTTCGTAATTAAAACCCCTCCAACGGCTGTGCTACTTACTGCTGCTGCCAAAGTCAAATCAGGTTCTGATCAGCCCAACCGTAATAAAGTTGGAACGATTTCTTGGGACGACGTTCGTAAGATCGCCGAAACAAAAATGCCGGATTTGAACTGTTTCACCGTTGAGTCTGCTATGAAAATGGTAGTCGGAACGGCTGGAAATATGGGCATCCGTATTAAAGGAGCAGCTCCTTTTTGATTGCACTAATTCAAATTTAATTATGGGAGTTACGCCTCTGAGCGTAACGTTACTTACCAAAACAAAGTATAACAATGGCTATATCAAAAAAAAGAAAGGAAGCCCTTTCAAAATATGACCCTTCTCAAGCGTACAGCTTAGTAGATGCGGCCAAGATTTTGAAGGAAATCAGCTACACGAAATTTGATGCCTCTGTTGATCTTGACGTCCGTTTGGGCGTGGATCCTCGGAAAGCAGATCAAATGGTTCGTGGAGTAGTAGCTCTTCCTCACGGAACAGGTAAAAATGTACGTGTACTCGTACTTTGTACACCTGATAAGGAAGAAGAAGCAAAGGCTGCGGGTGCTGACTACGTAGGTCTTGATGAGTACATCGAGAAAATAGGACAGGGTTGGACAGACATTGATGTAATCATTACCATGCCAACAGTAATGGCAAAGCTTGGCCGTTTAGGTCGGGTGCTCGGTCCTCGTGGATTGATGCCAAATCCGAAAGCTGGTACTGTTACAATGGATGTAGGAAAGGCAGTTCAGGAAGTAAAAGCTGGTAAAATCGACTTTAAAGTTGACAAAACTGGAATTATTCATGCGGGTGTTGCAAAAGTATCTTTTGATGCTGATAAAATTGCAGATAACGCAAATGAATTAATGCAAACACTTCTACGCATGAAGCCCTCTTCGGCGAAAGGTACTTACGTAAGAAGTATCACACTTTCGAGTACAATGAGTCCGGCCGTTCAGATTGATCCTTCAACCATAAACGGAGTTTAATCATGAGAAGAGAAGAAAAAGAAGTTATCATTCAAGATCTTACGGATAAATTCAATAACAACCCGTATTTCTACATTACCGATGCTAACGGCATGACTGTTGCTAAGACCAACAAGTTTCGTCGTATGTGTTTTGAGCGTGGTGTAGACTATCAAGTTGTTAAGAATACGCTTATTCGTAAAGCCCTTGAAGCATTGGAGATGGATTATTCGTCTTTCAATGACACCGTTTTGACTGGATTCTCCGGAATCATGTTCCATTCAGAATCAGGTAAAGCTCCTGCGAGCCTTATCAAAGATTTCTTGAGGGAAAACAAAGAATCGATTAAGTTGAAAGGTGCATCAATTGATGGCGGACTGTATATCGGTCACGATCAATTAGACGCTCTGACAACTATCAAGTCTAAGGACGAGGTTATCGGTGACATCATCGGCTTGTTGCAATCGCCAGCGAAAAACGTTATCGGTGCATTACAAGGTGGTGGACATAAATTGGCAGGTATTCTTAAAACTCTTTCAGAGAAAGAAGCCGCCTAAACCGGATAAAAGACACAAGGTGTTGAATGTAAGATTTTTGATAACTCAACTCTCTTCATGTTTTCATCCCCAATCTTTTCTCTATTTTTTTAAATCAATTTAGTAACAAAATTTAAATACATATCAATCATGGCAGATTTGAAAGATTTTGCTGAGCAATTAGTTAACTTAACTGTAAAAGAAGTAAACGAATTAGCTGCAATTTTAAAAGACGAATACGGTATTGAGCCTGCTGCTGCAGGTGCGGTAATGGTTGCTGGCCCTGCTGGCGATGCTGAGGCTGTTGAAGAGAAGACGTCATTTGACGTAATCTTGAAAGCTGCTGGTAGTAGCAAGCTACAGGTCGTAAAATTAGTGAAAGACCTTGCTGGTCTTGGATTGAAAGATGCCAAAGACTTGGTTGATTCAGCTCCAAAAGCGGTAAAAGAAGGTATCGCTAAAGACGAAGCCGAAGCTCTGAAGAAACAATTGGAAGAAGCTGGTGCTGAAGTAGAAATCAGATAATTAGAAGTTCGCTTCCAAATTATTCTAACAATGAAGCCCGCAAGCAAACGCTTGTGGGCTTTACTGTTTGTTATATATGGGTTTACTTAAAGCAGAAATGAAACGGTAAAATCATAAGTATATCATATAGCTTATGTACATAGATCTCCAATACTAACAATGGGGTAAACTACTCTACTACCGCTCTGATTGCTGTCCTTACGGCTACACTTGTCGCGAAAGCCACCTGAACTTTGAAAGTAATTAGTATATCTACCCATTTGATGCCAATCATGCAGGTATGGGCACTTGAATCTTCGCCTTAGCACACTGACACCTGTAGTCTGATTGTTTCAATAATTAAAAATCAAACTTGGGTTAGTGGACGAGTCAATACTTACTTCAGATATAAGTGTTCCTGCTGCTTTCATAAATGAAACGCTTTATCAATTGGTAAGGGTAGAAGAAAGTCTTCATTCGAAAGTTCCTTACTTATGATTTTCAGAAACTAGGTTATCTGAAACAAAGTCCACTCAATTTTGTTATACAATAAATAATTCTTATTTTTGCGGTCCAATTCGCCTAAAATATAATAGATTTTAGAAGAATTTTATAAAATCAGTGTCTGAAACACTGCTGTTTCGTAGGACAGCAAAAAAGGGATACAGATTGGCTTCACTACGTTTTTTGGTCAATCCCACAACGACACCGACTCTTTCAAAGGTCAACATTTAAATTCGTTTGGATTCGACAATCTATGTTTAAATTTATTGCAAACATTTAAAAACAAAGAATCTTGAACCTGACAGCAAACGGAAGAAAATCCTTCGCCAACGTTCGTCTTGCCCTTGATTATCCTGATTTCTTAGACATCCAACTCAAATCTTTTGAGGAGTTTTTCCAAATTGATACGCCGGCTGAAAGTCGTCGTGTGGAAGGCTTATACCAGGTGTTTATGGACAATTTTCCGATATCAGATTCGCGAGAGAACTACGTCCTACACTTCGTAGATTATATTATTGACCCACCAAAATACTCTATCGACGAGTGTATTGATCGTGGGTTAACGTATTCAGTACCATTGAAAGCCAAACTCCGTTTGGAATGTAATGATCCTGATCACGAAGAATTCGAAACTATTGAGCAAGAAGTGTTTTTGGGTCATATCCCTTACATGACATCTCGTGGTTCATTCGTCGTTAACGGAGCTGAGCGAGTTATCGTATCACAATTGCACCGTTCACCAGGCGTGTTTTTCTCTATGAGTAAGCACACCAACGGAACAAAGCTTTATTCGGCTCGTGTAATCCCGATGAAAGGTTCGTGGATTGAATTCTCGACCGATGTGAACAATGTAATGTACGCTTATATTGACCGTAAGAAGAAATTCCCGGTTACTACACTATTACGTGCTATTGGTTTCGGTTCTGACAAGAAGATATTAGACCTTTTCAATTTGTCAGAAGAAATAATGGCAAAAAAGAAGGATTTGAAAGCTGCCGTTGGTCGCCGTTTGGCCGCTCGGGTTTTGAAAACTTGGACGGAAGACTTCGTAGATGAAGATACGGGTGAAGTGGTTTCGATTGACCGTAACGAGATTATATTAGAGCGTGACTCTGATATAACCGAAGAAGATATTGACTTAATCATCGATTCAGACCAAAAGTCAATCATCGTTCACCGTGAAGACGCCAATATAGCTGATTATAACATCATTTATAATACGCTTCAAAAGGATAGTTCAAACTCCGAAAAAGAAGCCGTTGAGCAAATTTACCGTCAACTTCGTAATACTGAAGCTCCTGACGAAGCAACTGCCCGCGAAATTATTCAGGGTTTATTCTTCTCAGATAAGCGTTATGACTTGGGTGAAGTAGGTCGCTACCGTATTAACACGAAACTCAATTTAGAGACTTCGTTAGAAAAGCGGGTGCTTACCACTGAAGATATTATTAAGATTGTTAAGTACCTTATTGGTTTGATTAATGCGAAAGCAGTAGTTGACGATATTGACCACTTATCCAATCGTCGTGTACGTACAGTAGGCGAGCAACTTTCTAGCCAGTTTGGTGTAGGACTTGCCCGTATGTCACGTACTATCAAAGAGCGTATGAATGTTCGTGATAACGAAGATTTCAAGCCTGTTGATTTGATTAATGCCCGTACGCTTTCGTCGGTAATTAATTCTTTCTTCGGAACAAATCAGTTGTCGCAGTTCATGGATCAGACCAACCCATTAGCGGAGATTACTCACAAGCGTCGTATGTCGGCTCTTGGACCTGGTGGTCTTTCTCGTGAGCGTGCTGGTTTTGAGGTTCGTGACGTTCACTACACTCACTACGGTCGTCTTTGTACTATTGAAACTCCTGAGGGACCAAACATTGGTTTGATTTCGTCACTTTGTACGTTTGCCAAAATCAACACCATGGGCTTCATTGAGACGCCTTACTTGGAGTTGAATAAAGGTAAAGTAACGGGTGAATATAAGTACCTGACCGCAGAAGAAGAAGACGGTAAGAACATCGCTATGGCGGTCCCGGTAGATAAAAAAGGTAACTTCATTGCGGAGGAGATAAAATGTCGCTTCCAAGGTGATTTCCCTCTGAAAGATCCTACCGAAATTGATTATATGGACATTGCTCCGAATCAGATTGTATCTGTTGCGGCTTCCATGATTCCTTTCTTAGAGCATGATGATGCAAACCGTGCCTTGATGGGCTCTAACATGCAGCGTCAGGCAGTTCCATTACTTCGTCCGGAAGCTCCGGTAGTAGGTACTGGCCTGGAAGGTCGTTTGGCTCGTGATTCCCGTACATTGGTAGTTGCCGAAGGCGAAGGAGTTATTGAGTACGTAGATGCTGATAAAGTAATCGTGAAATACGATTGGACAGATGAGCAGACTTTGGTCAACTTTGAAACAAATTTCAAAACGTATGACCTAATCAAATTCCGTCGTACAAACCAAGATACTTGCATTAACCTACGCCCGCTTGTTTTGAAAGGCGAACGCGTTTCTAAAGGGGAAGTATTAGTAGAAGGTTATGCTACGCAAGGTGGCGAACTTGCTCTAGGACGTAACATGATGGTAGCCTTCATGCCGTGGCAAGGGTATAACTTTGAGGATGCGATTGTAATCTCTGAGCGTGTAGTACGTGAAGATATTTTTACGTCAATCCACATTGAAGAATTCGACCTTGAAGTACGCGATACAAAGCGTGGACAGGAAGAATTAACTTCTGAAATACCTAACGTATCGGAAGATGCGATTAAGAATTTAGATGAGAACGGTATCGTTCGCACTGGAACGCACATTAAAGAAGGTGATATTCTGATTGGTAAAATTACTCCGAAAGGAGAATCTGATCCAACTCCGGAAGAGAAGCTTCTTCGTGCAATCTTTGGTGATAAAGCCGGAGATGTAAAAGATGCTTCTAAGAAAGCCTCTCCTTCACTTCGTGGTGTCGTTATTGATACTAAATTGTTCTCCCGCCCATCGAAAGAAGAGCGTGTGAAGCACAAAGAAGAAGTTAAGGTCTTAATGGTTCAGCACAGTCGTGTGTTGACAGCTCTCAAAGGAGAAATGATTGACAAGATGGTCACATTACTCGAAAACAAAACTAGTAAAGGAATTAAGCATAAGTTTGGCGACGAATTAATCTCAAAAGGAGTGAAATTCAACCGTTCAAACATTAGCAATAACTTATTCCCTGAAAAGAATAATTACGTTGACGAAAGCTCATATAACGTACCGGAAGAAGCCAATTTACTTGGTGATATCATTCTTGAAGGTTGTGTTGATGATGCCCATACTAATGATTTGTTGATTCAATTGGTGAAGAACTACTTGAGTCGCCGTAGCGAAATTATCGGAGTATTTAAGCGTAACCGCTTTGTACTTGAAGTAGGTGATGAATTGCCTGCTGGAATCGTGAAATTAGCTAAAGTCTACATTGCTAAGAAGCGTAAGTTGAAAGTTGGTGATAAGATGGCGGGTCGTCACGGTAACAAAGGGGTTGTTGCCCGTATTGTGCGTGATGAAGATATGCCTTTCTTAGAAGACGGTTCGACTGTTGATATCGTACTTAACCCACTTGGTGTACCATCTCGTATGAACATCGGGCAGTTATACGAAACAGCCCTTGGCTGGGCAGGTCAAAAGCTTGGTCGTCGTTACGCAACGCCCATTTTTGATGGAGCAACATCGGCAGAAGTTGATGCTGAATTAGTTGAAGCTGGATTGCCCGCAAACGGTCGCACAAAACTTTACAATGGTCTTACCGGAGAAGAGTTTGATCAAATGGTAACAGTTGGTATCATCTATATGCTGAAATTAGGTCACTTGGTTGATGATAAAATGCACTCGCGTTCTATCGGACCCTACTCACTTATTACGCAGCAGCCGTTAGGTGGTAAAGCACAATTTGGTGGTCAGCGGTTTGGAGAAATGGAGGTTTGGGCATTAGAGGCATTCGGTGCTTCGCACATCCTGCGTGAAATCCTGACGTTAAAGTCAGATGATGTTATCGGAAGAGCGAAAGCTTACGAAGCAATTGTGAAAGGTGAAAACCTTCCGAAAGCGAATATTCCGGAATCGTTCAACGTATTAATTCACGAATTACGTGGATTGGCATTGGAGATTACACTTAAGTAACAATAAATAGATTTGCGAAAAAGGACGTAATGGCCCAACGTAATAGAATCGAACAACTAATATTTACAAGGTTTATAGTGGTGTTTATCATTATGGTAGCCCACATAAAACCGAGTTGATTTGTTGACGATGCGTGGTTTAATCCACTTTTTTACGGCTTTGCGGTTACGTTCTTTTTCGTATTATCAGGATTTGTTCTCAGGTTATCATATCATGATAAATTTGAGAATGATAAAGCAGAGTATTTAGAAAGTACTTCATAGGAAGGATAGCGAGGATTTATCCATCTATACCTTAGCCTGTATTCGAATCGATGGCGGCAGCACGTTGTTAGTCGTAGTATTGTTTCTGGGAGATTTGTTTCGGCACTTGCCCCCATTAGTAAATACTCCGTCTTTCTTGGTGAAAGTACTTCCGTAGTTTGCCGAAAACTATCACAGAGTGATAAGTTGAAGGTTTTATTTAGGGGTAGCTTTCGCACTAGTAGTAGCGGTGGTTGGTGTTCAGCTTTAGAAGAAGTTCTTAGTACTACTCGGCAAAGCAAGTTGTGCGTTGTATTTATTTCACACGCCAACTTACGAAATCTGGGGTTGTGAATTTGAAAAAGTTTACACTAGATAATCAAGATTGCATACATAGTTGCAGTAATTTTTATGATAATGGTATCCGTAATACTGCATAAGTTTTACGAAAAGCCGATGTACATACTTATTACTAAAGTAAGTAAAATTAGAAAGTAAATGTTGTTAGATAAGCTGGGCAAATATTTAACAATAATCTTTTGGTTAATACCGCCCGTAGTGTTCATTGTTTTCGTTGGGACATTCGCACAAAACCTGATCGTGCTTGATGACTATAATATGATTGGAAGCCCATTTGCGGGTTATCTAAAAGCCGATTCATTTAGTGAAACGATTAAAGTAATTTTTTCGCAACAAAATGAATACCGCTTTCCGATTCTAAGTTCATTGAGTATCCTTCAGTATAATTTGTTTGGTGAAATCAAGTTCAATTACTATCCGCTGTATGGCAACTTAGCTGTTTTCGGAATGTGTGCTTTGGTGCTTTATGTGTTTAGTCGGGGACGAGGTTATAAAAAACTGCTTCCGATACTCTACTTAATGTTTCCGTTGCACATTTATATAATAATTGTTTGGGCAAATGCGTCTTGCCAGTATCTTCCTGCTTTGTGCTACAGTTTACTAACCATGTATTTGTTAGCTCAAGATGATAAGAAACTGCGGAATATAGCCTTCTTGACCGGATTTTTAGGTGCCTTCTCTTTTGGAAGTGGCTTATTCGGAATACTGTTCGGAATGGTGGTTTTACTAATCAAGAAGTCGTATAAATTCTTCTTCATCTGGTTAGCGTTTAGTGGGGTAATCTTCTTGGTTTACTTCACTAACTATCGACAAACACTTTCTGAAGGTTCATTAAATAACCTGTTTTACAAGACTTCAGATGTTATTCTCGGGTTTTTGTACGTGTGGGGTGGCTGGGCTGATTTATTTTACTCGTCATCTAAGTTTTGGTTAAATACCGTACCGATGATAGCTGGAATAATTACCGCCGGATTAGTAATTTGGGTTGCGATAAAAGCACTCTTGGTTATTATAAAAAATCGCACAGACGTTACCGCAATTTTTACGTTAGGTGTCACTGGGTTTTTACTCTTTACCACCGCCGTAATTGCGATAAGTAGAATTGGAGATAATCCAGAGTATACTATGCTCGTTTCAAACCATCGGTATTATTCGTTCATTGGTTTGGCAATTGTTTACGGTTGGTTTGTAGATAAATTGAGTTCGTTCCAGCGAAGAATTATTTTGGCTGGAATAGTAATCGTTTATGTCCTGAGTATTTTCAGGTTTACTGAATCAGCATCTGACCGAGCGAAACTTTTAGCAACGGGAAAGTTCAATCATTATAAAAATGGATTGCACGAAAAACACCAATATTACGCTGATTACTACGTTTTTCAGAAGACTATTGATGAAGCATTGAAGGAAAGTGGTGCTTACGTTTTTCCAGCAACCGAAATACATAAGAAATGGAATTCGATAGATGATTTTTCATTAAACGAAAACCAAGACTATTCGATTACCTATAATCAGACTGAGTCTGGAATGTACTTAGTCGAAGAAAATGCCGGAGGAAAGGTATTAGATGGTACTTACTACCTAATACGCTCTGACGATAAAATGTACGCATATTGTCCCAAGCGGAAAGTCTTGGAAAGCCGAAACCCATTTGCTTTCAGCAATGAGTTCGATGTGTTTATTCCGAAACTTAATCTTGAAGAAGGGGTTTATGAATTGATAATTTGCAAGTACAATAATGGTGTCCCGACTTATTCCAGCACAGATATTGTCTGGAACGTTCGGCACGGCAGTTAAAATTTTTCACTTTTTGTTTACTATTAAAAATAGTTTAAATGTCTCTAAGAAAAAACAAAAAATTCAACAGTGACTTTCAAAGCATAACCATTAGTTTGGCGTCGCCGGAGTCAATTCTAGAGAGTTCGTTTGGAGAGGTTACGCAACCCGAAACCATCAACTATCGGACGTACAAGCCCGAAATGGGTGGTCTCTTCTGCGAGCGAATATTCGGGCCTGTAAAGGACTGGGAATGTCACTGCGGAAAATATAAGCGTATTCGTTATAAAGGTATCATCTGTGACCGTTGTGGTGTAGAAGTTACCGAAAAGAAAGTACGTCGTGAGCGTATGGGACACATCGAATTGGTGGTTCCAGTTGCTCATATCTGGTACTTCCGTAGTTTACCAAACAAGATTGGTTATTTGTTAGGGCTTTCTACAAAGAAGCTTGATCAAATCATTTATTATGAGCGTTACGCTGTAGTTCAAGCGGGTGTAAAAGGTGAAGATGGTATTGAGTACATGGATTTCCTAACGGAAGAAGAGTACTTAGATATTTTGGATAAACTGCCTCGCGAGAACCAAATGCTTCCTGACGAGGACCCCAACAAGTTTATCGCTAAAATGGGAGCGGAGGCGTTAGAAATGCTTTTATCTCGTCTAAAACTTGATACACTTTCTAATCAGCTACGTCATCAGGCATCAACTGACACATCACAGCAGCGTAAGACTGAAGCGTTAAAGCGTCTTCGTGTGGTTGAAGCTTTCCGTGATGCTAAAACCCGTATTGAGAACCGTCCTGAGTGGATGATAATCAAAATGGTACCAGTTATTCCTCCAGAATTACGCCCATTAGTGCCGTTAGATGGTGGTCGCTTTGCAACTTCTGACCTTAACGACCTTTACCGCCGTGTGATTATCCGTAACAACCGTTTAAAGCGTTTGTTGGAAATAAAAGCTCCTGAAGTAATCCTTCGTAACGAGAAGCGAATGTTACAAGAGGCTGTCGATTCATTATTTGACAACTCACGTAAAGTAAACGCAGTACGTTCGGATGGTAACCGTGCTTTGAAGTCACTTTCAGATATGCTGAAAGGTAAGCAAGGACGTTTCCGTCAAAACCTATTAGGTAAGCGTGTTGACTATTCTGGTCGTTCGGTTATCGTGGTAGGTCCTGAGCTACAATTGCATGAATGCGGTCTACCCAAAGATATGGCGGCAGAATTATTCAAGCCGTTCATTATCAGAAAACTGATTGAAAGAGGAATCGTTAAGACCGTAAAGTCAGCGAAGAAAATAGTTGACCGCAAAGATGCTGTCATCTGGGATATCCTTGAGAACGTATTGAAAGGTCACCCAGTCTTGCTTAACCGTGCTCCTACGCTTCACCGTTTAGGTATTCAGGCATTCCAACCTAAGATGGTTGAAGGTAAAGCGATTCAATTACACCCGTTAGTTTGTACAGCTTTTAACGCTGACTTTGACGGTGACCAAATGGCGGTTCACGTTCCACTCGGACACGAAGCCGTTTTGGAAGCTTCTGTATTGATGCTTTCGTCGCACAACATCCTTAACCCTGCCAATGGTGCTCCAATTACTGTACCATCACAAGACATGGTATTGGGTCTTTACTATGTGACGAAAGGAAAGCGTTCGACAGAAAACGAGAAAATCGAAGGAGAAGATAAAGTATTTTATTCGCCGGAAGAAGTCATCATCGCGATGAATGAGGGTTCTATTTCACAACACGCATTTGTTAAATGCCGTGTAAGACTGAAAAACGCTAGCGGTGAATTTGAACAAAAAATTATAGAAACCGTAGCTGGACGCGTACTCTTCAATGAGTTTGTACCAGAAGAGGTTGGTTATATCAACGAATTATTGACGAAGAAGAAACTTCAGACAATTATCCGTAATGTATTCAAAGAAGTGAGCTTTGCCCGTACGGCGAAGTTCTTGGATGATATTAAAACGCTTGGTTTCCAGAAAGCCTTTACCGGTGGTTTATCTATCGGCTTAGGTGATATCATGATTCCTGAGGAAAAACCTCAATTAGTAGAAAATGCTCGTGGCGAAGTGGAAACTGTTCAGAGCAACTACATGATTGGTATCATTACAGAACGTGAGCGTTATAACCAAATTATTGATATTTGGACGCGTGTAAACACTCGTTTGAGAGAGACACTACTCACTCAGCTTGAAAACGATGATCAAGGTTTCAACTCAGTATATATGATGATGCACTCAGGAGCCCGTGGTTCTAAAGAGCAAATTCGTCAGTTGGGTGGTATGCGTGGTCTGATGGCTAAGCCGCAGAAAAACATTGCAGGATCAGTTGGAGAAATTATTGAGAATCCGATTCTTTCTAACTTTAAAGAAGGTCTTGATGTACTTGAGTACTTTATCTCAACGCACGGTGCTCGTAAAGGTCTTGCCGATACAGCTCTTAAAACTGCCGATGCGGGTTACTTAACTCGTCGTCTGCACGACGTAGCTCAGGACGTTGTAATTAACGAAACTGATTGCGGAACATTAAGAGGTATTGAAGTATCTGCTTTGAAAGACAACGAGGAAATCGTTGAGCCGTTATCTGAGCGAGTATTAGGTCGTACTTCGGTATTTGACTTGGTTGATCCACGTACAAAAGAACTAATCATTAAAGCAGGTGAAGAAATCACGGAGGATATCGCTATCGCTCTTGATCATTCTGCAATTGATACGGTAGAAATTCGCTCGGCTCTTACTTGTGAAACTCAGGTAGGTGTTTGTGCAACGTGCTACGGACGTAACCTTGCTTCAGGCCGCATGGCTGATATAGGGGAGGCCGTTGGTGTAATTGCCTCTCAATCAATTGGAGAGCCGGGTACGCAGCTTACGCTTCGTACTTTCCACACAGGTGGTACAGCCATGAATATTTCGGTTGATGCTAACTTGAAAGCGAAGTTTGATGGTATTATTCAAATGGAAGATGTTCGTACAGTCTTAGGATTTGATAAAGACGGTAAAGAAGCAACTATCGTAGTTGGACGACGTGGTGAGGTTCGTATTATCGAAGAAGGAACCAACGTTGTTTTAATTACAAATAATGTTCCTTACGGTGCTATCTTAACTGCTACAGACGGAGACAAGGTTGAAAAAGGAACAGAGATTTGCCATTGGGATCAGTTCAACGCCGCCATTATTTCTGATTTGGAAGGTACTGTTGAGTACGATGCAATAGTTGAAGGTATTACACTCCGCGAGGAGTCTGACGGTCAAACAGGTTTCCGTGATAAAGTGATTACGGACTCTAAAGACCGTACCATGAACCCAGCAATTTTGGTAAACTTGAAAAACGGAGAAACTCGTTCGTATAACTTACCAGTTGGTGCTCGTATTCTTGTCGATGACGGAGCTAAAATCACCGCGGGTCAAACACTTGCTAAGATTCCAAGAGCTATTAACATGAACCGTGATATTACAGGTGGTCTTCCACGTGTAACGGAATTATTTGAAGCTCGTAACCCATCTAACCCAGCGGTTGTTTCTGAAATCGACGGAGTAGTAAGTTTTGGAGGAATTAAGCGGGGTAACCGCGAAATCTTCGTAGAAGCAAAAGACGGTACTAAAATGAAGTATATGGTTTCGTTATCGAAACTGATTCTTGTTCAAGAAGGTGACTACGCGAAAGCGGGTGAGCCACTTTCTGATGGTGCTATTACTCCAGCAGATATTCTACGAATCAAAGGGCCAACTGCCGTTCAGGAATATCTTGTAAACGAAACGCAAGCCGTTTACCGTCAGCAGGGTGTGAAGCTTTCTGATAAGCACATTGAGGTCATTGTACGTCAAATGATGCAGAAGGTAGAAATCATTGATGCTGGTGACACCAGCTTCCTTGAGATGCAAGCCGTAAATAAGTGGGAGTTCCGAATTGAAAACGACCGCATCCTTGACTTAAAAGTTGTGATGGACGCTGGAGATTCAACAGGTTTCGAGCCTGGCCAAATTATTTCTAACCGGGAGTTCCGTGAAGAAAATGGCCGTTTGAAGCGTGAAGATATGAAGCAAATGAAAGTGAGAGATGCACAAGCGTCTGTTTCATCACCAATTTTGCAAGGTATCACCACCGCCTCATTAGGTACGCATTCATTTATATCTGCGGCTTCGTTCCAGGAGACAACTAAAGTGTTATCTGAAGCAGCCGTTAATGGTAAAATGGATACGTTGGATGGTCTTAAAGAAAACGTAATTGTAGGTCACCTAATACCAGCGGGTACAGGTAAGCGGATGTATCAGAATTTGCTTATCGGACCAAATAAAGAGTTGCCAGAATCAAAAGATGAGCAGAAACTTCCGGAACCACGCAAACGTGAGTACGTGAAATAAAACTCAGGATAAATAAACTTAAAATGCCTCATCAGTTATATGGTGAGGCATTTTTGTTTGTAGTTTGTCTTGTGCTTATGGGGAGCAAGCGATATTTGAATATATTTGTCGCAGAAAGGCGTTCAGGTTTCCTGAATGCCTTTCTGCGTATAAACCATTTTTTATGAATGATAAACCAATCTATGTACAGATTTACGAGCAATTGAAGGGTGAAATTACTGTGGGTAACTATGTTGAAGGAGATTTATTGCCGTCTGAAAATGAGCTATGTAATACATACGGTTCAACACGGATGACCGTAAGAAAAGCGTTGCAGGAATTGGTGCAAGACGGTTATATTTACCGTAAACAAGGTAAGGGCAGCATCGTTTCGTCAACTCGGAAATCATTGGGCTTACTTTCCATCAAAGGTTGGACAGACGTAGTAGCTGGATCAAATAAGCACGGAAATACCGAACTGATTGAAAAGGTAAGTCTACGTAAGTTAGATACTTCAACGTTTCAACACATAATGATGGAAGCAGATGAGAGTAATGACTTTTACTATATGAAGCGTTTAAGAAGTGTTGATAACATGGCCATTATGGTGGAAGAGACTTACGTGTCTGCCATTGATTTACTCAACTTTGAGAAAGAACCATTGTTGGAAGGTTCATTATTCAGGACACTTTATACTAACTTCGGAATTGACGTAGTAGATATGGTTCAGGAAATCCGGGCGGTAGCTTGCAATCAACACACGGCGGCTTTGTTAGGTATTCCGAAACAAACGCCTGTACTGCATATTTTAAGAAGGTATCATACGTCCCGCAATGGATGGAATTTATACAGTTCCATCCATTGCGACACGAATAAATTTGCGATAAGCGGGTTTAATTAATCTGTTTTGCTAGCCAATCTCCGACTTCCGAGGTGGAATAGGCTTTTCCGCTGTCGGCAATATCGATGGTTACAATACCTTCTTCAAGCGATTTATTCACTATATCTTTAATTTCTTGAGCTTCGTCCATTAATTTAAAAGCGTATTCAAACATCATAGCGGCAGAAAGTACCGTTCCGAGTGGATTAGCGATATTTTTGCCCGTAGCTTGTGGATACGAACCGTGAATTGGCTCAAAAACGGACGTATGAAGACCAATCGAAGCAGACGGCATTAGTCCCATCGAACCGGAAATTACGGAGGCTTCGTCGGTTAAAATATCACCAAACATATTTTCTGTTACCATTACATCAAAACCTTCTGGCCATTGAATAATTCGCATGGCGGCGGCATCAACGAATAAATATTCAGTTGTTACTTCAGGGTATTCTTTTTCCAAAGACTGCCCCACTTCACGCCATAAACGGGAGGTCTCCAGCACGTTTGCTTTATCAACGATGCAAAGTTTTTTGCTTCGTTGCATGGCATATTCGTAGGCTAAACGAATAATACGCTCAACTTCCGGCTTCGTGTACTCGCACACATCCCACGCTTTATCACCCGCTTCGTTGCGACCTTTTTCTCCGAAATAAATTCCGCCCGTTAATTCCCGGATGCAAACGAAATCGGCGTTCTCGATCAGTTCTCTCCGCAAAGGAGATTTATGTAATAATGAAGGAAAAACCAGTGTTGGGCGGATATTAGCGTAAAGTCCAAGCTTCTTCCGCATGGCCAGAAGTCCTTGTTCGGGACGAACTTTAGCCGAAGGGTCATTATCAAATTTTGGGTGGCCAATAGCTCCGAAGAGTACTGCATCTGCATTCATGCAAATTTCGTGCGTTTCGTCCGGGTACGGATTTCCTACTTCATCAATAGCAACGGCTCCAGTTATGGCGTGCGTGTAATTAATGGTATGACCGTATTTTTTACCAATGGCGTCTACCACCTTAATGGCTTGATCAATTACTTCAGGTCCGATGCCGTCTCCGGCTAATACTGCGAGGTTTAAATTCATTTCTTGTTTTGCTTTAAGCCGAAAGCAAAATGCTCAAGGCTCTATTTTTAATTACTTTAATCTGCTTACAGCAGATGGATTCTAAATTATATTTAACATTCTCTCGGTTGCCTTAATTGCCGAAACAGTTTGGTCGGAGTCAAGACCACGGGTCTTAAATTCCCTCTTTTTAAGCTTCCATGATACAATAGTTTCACACAGTGCATCCGTCTTGCCACCCGGAGGAATCCGTACGGCATAATCTGTTAATACTGGAACAGGAATGCCATTTCGTTCACAAATCTTCCGTAGAGCGTTCATAAAGGCATCGTATTGTCCATCTCCTTGAGCGTGTTCCTCGAAAGTTTTATCGTGAATACGTACTTTTATCGTAACGGAAGGTCGTAGTGTCTTGGTGTGTGTAAGGACGTAATCGAGTATCTCTACTTTTGCTTCGGCAATGTCATTATTTAATACGTCGGAAATGATATAAGGCAAATCATCTTGCGTAACAACTTGTTTTTTATCTCCCAATTCGATTATCCGCTGTGTTACTTTTTTGACATCTATTTGGGAAAGTGTTATGCCTAATTCCTGTAAATTCTGTTCAATATTGGCTTTGCCAGACGTTTTTCCTAACGCATAGGTTCGTTTTCTCCCGAATCGTTTGGGAGATAATTCACTAACGTACAGATTTTTCTTTTTGTCACCATCAGCGTGAATGCCAGCGGTTTGGGTAAATACATTTTCTCCAACAATTGGCTTGTTCGTTGGAATACGAATTCCCGAAAATGTCTCAACTAATTTACTAATGGAGTAAAGGGATTGTTCGTTCACTTTTATTTCCACTTGTGGCATGAAGTCTTTGATAACGGCAACTGTACTCGCCAAAGGAGCATTCCCCGCTCGTTCGCCCATGCCATTTACTGTTAAGTGAATGCCGTGAACGCCCGCCCGAATCGCTGCCATAACGTTGGCAACACCTAAATCATAATCATTGTGCCCATGGAAATCAAAATGTAGACTTGGAAACTCATCTACCGCCTGCTTGCAAAACTCATATGACTCTTCGGGCGTTAAAATGCCTAAAGTATCAGGAAAAAGAACTCGCTTAATAGGTTGTTCTGACAAAAATCTAAGCATTTTAAACACGTATCCTTTAGAATTTCGCATTCCGTTGCTCCAGTCTTCGAGGTAAACATTTACGTCGATTTTGTGCTTCTGAGCCGAAGAAATTACTTGTCTAATTGCTGAGAAATGCTCTTCGGGGGTCTTCTTTAGCTGATGAGTTAAATGATTCAGAGAGCCTTTCGTGAGTAAATTCATCACCCGTGCCCCTGATTCAAGCATCCAATTGATGGACGAATCGCCATCAACGAATGTCAGAATTTCAATTTTATCAAGAAAACCTTCTGATTTTGCCCAGCTTGTGATTTTTTTCACTGCTTCCATTTCGCCGTCGGAAACTCGGGCGGATGCTACTTCAATTCGGTCAACTTTTACTTCTTTGAGCAGTAATTGAGCAATGGTCAGTTTTTCGGAAGAAGGAAACGACACGCCGTTGGTTTGTTCACCATCACGGAGAGTCGTGTCCATTATTTCTAAGTATCTCATTTAGGGGGAGTAGCTGTGAGGTTTGGGCGAAAAACCGTAAATAATGCATAGCATTAAATTGTACGGCTCAATGCTTACAGCCTTTTAAAACGGTCTTGTGGTTTCAAATTCGGCGATTTCTTCTTTGATTGACTGTAAATAGTCAATATCGTCGAAACCATTGAGCATATTATTTTTCTTATAATCGTTAATCTCAAAACCTTCTGATTCTCCCGTTGCTAAGATTGTAACAGTCTGTTCAGGAAGGCTCACTTCAATTTCAGTGTCTGAATCGATTTCGATAGCCTGAAATATCTTGTCCAGAAATTCGGGGCTGACCGTAACGGGCATAATGCCAACATTTAACGAGTTTCCTTTGAAGATATCCGCAAAGAAACTGGAAATTACGCAACGGAAGCCGTAATCGTAAATCGCCCAAGCGGCGTGTTCACGGCTTGAGCCGCTACCGAAGTTGCGACCGCCCACAAGAATTTTCCCTTTGTAGATAGAGTTGTTCAAAACGAAGTCTTCCTTCGGAGAGGCATCGTTATTGTAACGCCAATCACGAAAGAGGTTATCGCCAAAACCTTTGCGTTCGGTTGCTTTTAAAAAGCGAGCTGGAATAATTTGATCGGTGTCCACGTTTTCAAGTGGAAGGGGTACTGCCGTTGAGCGAAGTACCGTGAATTTATCGTATGCCATTTGTTATTTAGCTGTTGACTTTGGTCTTTTAAACCGTTTGCCATGTACCTTTTTAGAAAAAATGAGTTTTAACTCCGAAACCGCCAAGGAGAAAGATTTTTTTTACTTTACTATTTATCCTTAAATTTCTGGCTTCGTATTTCGGCGGTTATGCTTACAGAAAACTGCGAGGATCTGTAACCATGCCACTTATCGCTGCTGCTGCTGCTACTAATGGACTTGCCAAAAGTGTTCTTGAACTTGGACCTTGACGGCCTTCGAAATTACGGTTAGACGTTGAAACGGCTAATTTTCCCGCAGGAACTTTGTCATCATTCATAGCAAGACAAGCCGAACAGCCGGGCTGACGAAGTTCAAAACCAGATTCTATTAAGATGTCGTAGATGCCTTCTTCTTTGATTTGAGCTTCTACAACGTGCGAGCCAGGAACGAGCCAAGCGGTGATATTATCAGCTTTTTTACGACCTTTTACAATGGAGGCGAATTGTCGGAAATCTTCAATGCGGCCGTTAGTACAACTTCCTAGAAATACGAAGTCAACGGGCTTACCAATCATTTGCTCTTCTTCGTTGAAGCCCATATAATTTAAGGACTTAGCATAACTCGCAGCTCCGCTTTTTACTTCTCCAGCTTTGGGGATATTTTGTGAGATGCCTGTTCCTAATCCTGGATTTGTGCCGAATGTAATCTGTGGCTCAATATCGTCAGCGTCGAAAACGAGTTCTTCGTCAAATTCTGCTCCTTCGTCAGTAACGAGTGTTTTCCAATACGCTACTAATTCTTCCCATTTTTCGCCTTTTGGTGAAAATTCGCGACCTTTTAAGTAAGCAAACGTCGTTTCGTCGGGGGCAATCATACCACCTCTGGCACCCATTTCAATAGACATATTACAGACAGTCATGCGACCTTCCATACTCATTTCTTCAAAAACTTCTCCGGCGTATTCCACGAAATAACCCGTAGCACCCGATGCAGTAGTTTTAGAAATTATGTAGAGAATAACATCCTTTGAAAGCACACCTTTACCTGGTTTTCCGTTTACGGTAATCCGCATTTTCTTAGGCTTGGGCTGCATGATGCACTGCGAAGAAAGGACCATTTCTACTTCCGACGTACCAATTCCGAAAGCAATTGCTCCGAATGCTCCGTGAGTAGAAGTATGTGAATCGCCGCAGACAATCGTCATGCCCGGTAGTGTTATACCATTCTCGGGTCCTACTACGTGAACGATACCGTTTTTGTGATGACCTAATCCCCAGTGGGAAATACCGTATTTTTTAGAGTTAGTTTCGAGTGCCCTTAACTGGTTTGCTGAAAGCGGATCTTCCACAGGAAGGTGCTGATTCATGGTTGGTGTGTTGTGGTCAGCGGTGGCAAAGGTACGTTGAGGATGAAGAACACCAACTCCTCGACTTTCAAGACCTAAAAATGCCACGGGGCTTGTCACCTCGTGGATAAAATGACGATCGATGAAAAATACATCGGGACCATTATTAATTTTTCTAACAACGTGTGAATCCCATACTTTGTCGAAAAGGGTTTGTTTGCTCATTATTTTCTGATTTTAAAATTCTTCTGTTTTCTTGGAACACAGATTCTACGAATGAAACGGATTCCTACTGAGAATTTCGAATTCGTATTAATCTGCCTAATTTGTGTTATTCGTGATCTACTATTAGTAACCCAGACTTTTACTTTGAGGATATTCTTTACTTCATACCCTGAATACCTTAACTAGCCGCAAATTTCTGCACTTTCGCCTTCAAGTCTATAACGCCTTTCGCTCAAAAAATAGCGAATTTAGTTATTTTGCAAATTTGAACCTTACTGGGTAGGTGATTTCTCATTTATTCAGAACACAACTACCGTTCCATTTCGGTTTATCCTTAATTTTAAATAACGATTAAAATTCATCAATACAGTTTAATGCAATATTTGACATCAAAAACCCACGAAGGTGTGGGAATGTACCGCTTTGGTTATACGCCGATAGGCAAGCCATTTTTATCTGTTTATTGTTATGAAATTGATGGTTTGTTGATTGATACCGCTCAACGAAACTGCGAACAAAAGGTGTTGAAAGCGTTTGAAGAAAAACATATAAATTCAATTTTACTGACGCATTGGCACGAAGACCATTCAGGGAATGCCGAAGTGTTGGCAAGTTTTCACGAAGTAACTGTTTACGCTTCGAGTCAATGTTTATCCCAACTGAAAAACGGTTTTAAGGTGTTACCTTATGAACGATTTCTTTTTGGAGAAATTCGTCCGATTATGCATGATATTCAACCGTTTCCGAAAGAAATAATTACCGAAAACCACCGTTTGATTCCCGTATTTACGCCGGGGCATTCGGAAGATCACACCGTTTTTGTCGAACCAGACAAAGGCTGGCTTTTTGCGGGTGATTTGTTTGTTGGGATTGAAATTCGGTTTTTTAGAAAAGGGGAGAAGTTTTGGCCGCAGGTAGACTCATTCAAACGGATACTGGAGTATGATTTTGACGTAATTTTTTGCGGACACCATCCACGGCTCAAAGACGGACGGCAGTGGATGCAACGCAAACTGCAATATTTCGAAGATTTTGGTGGTCGGGCAAGGGAATTACGCGAACGGGGTCTTTCTGTGAAAGAAGTTATGAAAGAAATGAAACTTAGGGAGAATACACTCTTAAACCTCCTGTTATCGAATGATATTGCCGTTGCGTATATGGTGGAAGCCGCTTGCGAATTTGAGTGAGTAGTTTACTTAAAACTTACCGTCTATTGACTTTTGAATCAACTCATTTTTCCCTTTAACAGAAATCAGACGTGCCACTTCTGTGGCAGAAATAAGATAAGCGAGTTGTGTGTAAACAGGGTCTCCCCCGAAAAACTCTTCTTCCGTTTGTAAATTATCGAGCGGAATCTCTAACTGATCTCCCATGGAGAACTGCTGAAGTTCGGCTTTATAATCAATGTATCGCTGAATGCTGTCGGTTGAGGAAACAAACCGATGGTCAAGTTGCAAAGCCAAACCTTCGTCTAACCATTTGGGAAGTTGTGTTTTACTTTTCCACCAGCCCATTCGGCTTGACAATTCATCGTGGCACATTTCATGGGCGATGACATCTTCGCTCATTCCATTATAATTGAGTATTATCCACGAGCCAAATGGCGTGATCACCGAACAACCGCTTCCCTTGGGGCTTTGGCAAAGTCGGCGGTAAATTGCTACATCGCTACAATAAAAGACGGAGGATTTTCCTATTTTATTCCCCCAAAAATCGCTGATTCGGGAAGAGGCAATACGGTACTGTTTTTGGAGTAAACGTTGCTTCTTCTTAGTAAGTTTTTCGGATGAATATATTTTATCCGATAACTGATGAAAGGAGAAATGCTTTGCGTAGACAATGTGAAAAGGCTGTGGAAAAACCCAAAAAATACTTAATGTACCTGCGACTAATCCAATAATAATAAATCGAAACCATTTCATTCGGTTAGAATTGTGCACTTGTTGTTTAACAAACAAATCGGAATTGGGTTATAGCAAAAGAAAAACCGTAATTTTGAATCAAAATTAACCAATCAAAAACTAATATGTACCAAATAATCCTGAACATTCACCATTACTTGGCATTTGCTGCTTTGGCGTTACTTGCTTGGGCTACTATCAACGGAGTAATGGGTGTTACTTCTGAGAAAGTATTCGAGGAATCTCACCGAAAAACTAACCTCTTCGCGTTAATATCTGTACATACCATGTTATTATTAGGGGTTATATTATTAATTATATCTCCTGGTGCACAGGCGGCTTTTAGTGATATGGCTTCAACGATGAAAGATGGCGTTTTGCGTAAAATGTACGTAGAACACTCAACAACCAATATCATTGCGGTGGTTTTGGTTACCATTGGTAATGCTAAGTCAAAAAAGGTAATTGGAAATGGTAAGAAATTCAAATTTACAATAATTTTTTACGGTGTGGCTCTCTTGCTGATTCTTAGCCGTTTGCCGTGGGAAAAGTTATTCTAAGTTATAAAATATAGGATTTAAGAAGCCCTCAGTACAAATGTATTGGGGGCTTTTTGCTGTATAATTACTCTGTCATCAATTTCAATAATACTCCATTTGACCAACCAAAACCATCCTGCACGGGGTACTCTCCACCACCAGCGAGTAGGCTCAAATCGTACACGTTGTATTTCTCTACCACTTTTCCCGTGTTTTTGTAAACCCGTTTATTATTTGCTATCCAACGAACCTTAATTGCGTCTGCCAATTCGGTATAACCGTAGTTTCGCAAACCTTTGATTGTCATCCATTGCAGTGGTGCCCAACCGTTTGGAGAATCCCACTGTTGTTTGGTATTTGCGAGCGTTGCGGGTAAACCGCCTGGTTGCAAGAACTTTTCCTTAATGACTTTCGCTACGGATTTCGCTTGTTCAGGAGATGCTATATTAAAGAATAGTGGATAAACTCCCGCCAGAGAGAGTACGGGCGTTTTTTGTTTCGCTACGAAATCATAATCGTGGTAAAATCCCGTTTCTTGATTCCAGAAATAAGTATCAAATAACGCCTTACGTTTTGCCGCCAATGCTCGGAAGCTATCGCCTACTTCGGGTTTATCGCCCAAATCATACGCTTCGGCAAGAAGGGTTTCGAGGTAATAAAGTAAGGAGTTTAAATCAACCGGGGCGATATCGGTTGTATGAATAGTCTCAAGAGTTTCTCCGTCTTTGAACCAGCGACTACTGTAATCCCAACCGGATTCTGCCCCCGAGCGTAAATGACGATACATATCTTTAGGTGGTCTGCCACTCGCTTTTGCGGTCAAAATATCTTCTCGGTATGATTCAGGTCTTGGCGTGTCTGATTCGTCGTAATATCGGTTCAGAATGTTGTCACTATCTACAAAAATTGCTTTACGATAGGCGAGTGAATTTGACTTCTTTGCGGACTTTTGATCGGTCCTTGCTTCGTCGGTTTCCACTGCCATCCAATATTGATATTCCCGTTGAAGTTGCGGTAAAAACTGTAAGATAACCCGTTTATCTTTTTTTATTTCGGCTAATAAATTGACCATCAACGCAAAATACGGCGGTTGCGAACGTGATATATAATAGGTTCGGTTGCCGTTTGGAATGTGACCATAATCCTGAATCAACTGGGCAAAGTTTAACACCATATGCTCAATGGCTTGTGTCTTTCCGGCGGCTTGTAAACCTAACATTGTAAAATAGCTATCCCAGTAATAAACTTCGCGGAAGCGTCCGCCAGGAACTATATAAGGTTTACGAAGCGGAATCAACGTACCACGGTCTTTTTTAGATTTACGGGTAAGTATCGGCCAAAGTGAATTGATATGGGCTTCAATAGCTGCCGAAGTATCACTTTTAAAATTAGAGGAATAAGAAACAGGAAGCTCAAAATGAGCGTTCACAAATTTCTTTAGATTAAATGTATCGCTCATTTTCTGCTCTTCGTAAGCTTTCACAATAAAAGTAGAGCTGAACTTAGGTACGCAATCCACGAAGGTTTTCGAGTCTTCAAAAACACTTTTCATTTGTACTTCCTCGAAGAGTTTGCCGTAAACATCGTCGGGAGATCTTAATTCTCCCTCTTCGGCTCCGTCCCTGCAAGACCAAGCGGATAGTATTACTGCTATTATCAATATTCTTCTCATGAATTTCTAAGTAAATTTTGTAGGTTAACTAAAAGTAAGACGTGACTCGAAATCAAAAATAGCTAAATTGGTGTCTCTAATGAAGTCTGTATCCGACACAATGTCTTAAAACTGCTTTCGCACTATGAACTACTTTTTATTCATACTAATACTCCTTGATAAGGTGATTTCTTTCGGTCAACAACCCGATTGTTTATTGAGTAGAAAGGTAATTTTGAAAAATGATAACTTGACTTATGAACAAATTAATATTTATAATGCAAGCCGGCAGATTACAGAAAAGAAAGAGCGTTTTTTAGAAGGTAAACTTCCTGCTTACACTACTTCCGAACGTTACGTTTACGATAATAAAGGTAATATTATTGAACTCACAATGCTGCTAAACGGCGTGTTTGAGAAAACAGTTTTTAGTAAGTTCAATGCAATTAATCAATTGTTAGAAGAGGTGGTTGTTTCGAAAGGTAGTAAGGCAATTTTGACGAAGAGTGTGATTGGTAACGAAACAAAAAACTTTAATCCTGATGGAACGTTCACAAACAGAATCAAGGAGGAAGGTAGTAACGGAAAAACGACTAGAGAAATAGCTTACGATATAAAAGGGAATCAACGTTTTGTAGCAGAGTTTATTTATAATGCACAAGATAAATTAACTCAACAATCAAGAACTGATGTTTTACAAAACCGAATAACGGTTACTACTTTTAAGCGTGGCAATAACGGAGTATTGCTCGAGGAAACTGTGACGATAAATGCCGAACCTTTTAGTAAAAATGTTTATGAAATAAATAGTACGGGGAAAGTTGCGAAAATACAAGCCTTTAACCGCTACAATCAGTTAGATTACGAATTAGTTTATATCTATAATGTAAACGGCGACATTACTTCGGAGTCATATTTTTATAATAATGAGTTGATAACTAAAAAAGAAAATACCTACGACGAAAACAGTAATTTCATCCAACAAGATAACTTTGAACGGGGGAAATTCGTTAGTTCTGTAAAGTGGGAATACATTTGTTCTTAGAAAACGAATCGCTATTTTCATCGTCTAAAAATAAACAATTTACTACCATATGAATACTGAAACCATCAATACAATAGACATCGTCGCGGAAATTGAAAAGCTTAAAAAAGAAAAGAATGCGGTAATTCTTGCTCACTATTACCAGACGTCAGACATTCAGGACGTTGCTGATTATATAGGAGATAGTCTTGGTTTGTCACAACAAGCTGCTAAAACTGACGCTGATATGATTGTCTTTGCGGGAGTTCGGTTCATGGCAGAAACGGCAAAAATTCTTTCACCTTCTAAGAAAGTCGTTCTACCAGATATTAACGCAGGGTGTTCGCTCGAAGAATCTGCCCCGGCGGATAAATTTATTGCCTTCAAAAAGCTGCACCCTGATGCGGTCGTAATTTCTTACGTAAACTGCTCTGCGGAACTCAAAGCACTGACGGATATTGTTTGCACAAGTACCAACGCCGTAAAAATCGTGGAGAGCGTTCCGAAAGATCAACCCATTATTTTTGCTCCTGACAAGAACCTCGGCGATTACTTGAATCGAGTAACGGGTCGGAATATGATTTTGTGGGATGGTGCCTGCATGGTTCATGAAACATTTTCGGCTAAAATGATTACAGACCTTCGGGAAAGGCACCCAGATGCTGCCATTATTGCTCACCCCGAAAGCGAGACGCCCGTTTTAGATATTGCCGATTATATTGGTTCAACGACTGGACTTCTAAAATATACGATTGATAATCCAAGTAAGGAGTTTATCGTAGCCACAGAGTCGGGTATTTTGCACCAAATGCGAAAAGCATCGCCGAATAAGAAATTCCATATTGCCCCAACGGTCAGAAACGGTCAAGCGTGTCAGGCATGTTCGGATTGCCCGCACATGAAACTCAATACGATGGAGAAGTTGTATAATTGTCTGAAAGACGAATCTCCCGAAATAGTTCTCCCGCAAGACGTGATAAATGCCGCTCGTTTGCCCATTGAACGCATGCTCGAAATTTCGGCTAAATGGGGTTTATAAATTTAAGGGTGCTTTAAATTTAGGTCAATTTTTACTTGCGTATCGTAGAGCTTTGATTGCTTGTTGCCTTTTTGCAGTAGGAAAAGGTGGTATGTTCCGGGTTTAAAATTCCCTTCGATCAAGCAAGTCGAGAAGCTTTGTCTGCGTATAAAATCTTGAAACGTCCTTTTCTGGTAGTACAGGTAGGTTTCGGAAGCGGATTTTAGCACCAAGAATATGCCTTCATTTTTTCCAATTTCATTCTTGAGGGAAAGGTTTGTCAGACAAATGTTTCCGTTTTCAACTTTGCGGTGTAGTTTCGTCGTTAATCCTTCGGTTGATAAAGCCCCTATTTTTTTTAAGTCGTTTTCATCGAAAATGTCTTCGATTGGAAACTGGTACGGAGTAGTTGCCGGAAGGTTCTGAAAAGATTCTGCAATGTACTTTTCTAAGAATGTTCCGTGGTAGGCACCTAGCCCAATGCCATTATTCTTTTGATTGTACGCTCGGACAAGTAAGTCTTTTCTCCGCTCAATTACTTCTGGTAGATAAACCAGGAAGGATAATACCCAGAATAGGACAGAAAAGACGAAAAGGCTTTTGAAAAGCCATGATTTAGGTTGGATTTCAAGTAAATCGACCAAGCAGATATAACTACAGACAAGTATTAAAGAGGTGTAAAGGCGGTAATTTCCCACTATCAAAACGTACATTCCGAATTGTGGTCGTAAAATTGCGATGATGGCAGCGTTGGCGAACAGAAATAAAATAACACCGAGCAGAAACAGGCGTTGTTTCGAAGCGAACCTTTCCTGTAAAAAGGAGAATAAGTTTGATTTGAGCGAATAGCCTTTTAACACCCATAATAAAATAACGACGAACATCAAGAGACCAAAAATGCCGCAAATAAATAACCGGATGTTTATAGATTGGGTAGGGGTGAAATCGAAACTTGCTCCCAAATGGGCAAAAAAGCCAAACACAGAAAGAAGGGGGTTTTGTTTGAAAAAGGCAAACCCGTTGCTGTTTGCCGTAATCTCGAAACCATAAAAATAACTACAAACCGTTAACCCAAAAGTAAAGAGGAGAACAAAAAAACGTTTGAACCTTTTTTGAAGCAAAAGCAAAAGCAAAATAGCCGCAACGGGGAAAAAGAACATCCCGTTTGACATAGTAAAACTATTATAAACTAAAAGCCCAATACCCAAGGCAAAACCAGCTTTTTGGTGCCTGACCAAAAGCCAAAGTGCAAGGATGCCAAAGAATAGGACATTTTGGGTCTGTAGACTTGTGATAGCCCATAGAGTAGTTAAGTGGTACTGGGGCTGTAATAAAAACAAGGCTGCGGGTATGAGAAAAAGTATGTGCCAGCCAAGCTTTAATTGATTGCGTAATAACAGGAACAAAACCCCAAAAACGGAGAGGCTCGAAATCAGGATATCGGTTTCTATCGATAACCTACTTCCCAATCGGGCGGTTAAAAGGTTTACTAATTTCCCATGAAACATACGATGTTCGTTGTTGGGCTTCAATAGCAATTCAACCTTTTCTTGCAGGGATTCCACTTTTTCATAAGCTGAAAGGAAATCTACAAACACTTCGATGTCATCTAGCCACGGTATATTTACTGAATAGGAAATAATTAAATAGGCAAATACCAAACACGGAATTGCTAATAAAAGGCAGTGAAAAGCTTTTCTTGTCATTTCAGTAAATCAGATTGATTTGTTTCGGATTTCGGTACGTAAAATCAAAACGTGTCCAAACACTATGGCAAAGTTACAAAACAGAAGTGTAGCTCTTAACTCAAATTATTACACGTGAATACACTACGGCTACGTGATTTACGGCTGTGTGAATATCTTCAGCGTTGGTAAACCGTCCCAAACTAAACCGAACGGATGCGTACGCCAATTCGTCACTCAAACCCATCGCTTTTAAAACGTGAGAAGGCTCAGTTGCTGCTGAATTACACGCTGAACCGTTTGAAACAGCTATTTTGTTCAACCGCATCAATAACTCTTCGCCATCAATTTTTGGAAAACTGATATTTGAAATATGAGATAAACGGTCAGTATGCTGACCGTTTATTTGAATTTCGAGGAGTTGTTCTTGCAAGAGTGTTTCGAGCAAATTTCTCAAATTTTTGATTCTTTTGTTATCTTCAATTTCTTCAGAAGCTAATTTACACGCCTCCCCGAACCCGATAATTCCGCTGATATTTAGCGTTCCTCCTCGAAGGTTTCGTTCTTGTCCGCCGCCGTATTGTTGAGGTAAAACGGAAATTCCTTTTTTGATGAATAACGCACCAATTCCTTTTGGACCGTAAATTTTATGACTCGAAAAGCTGAGTAAATCAACACTTAAGTTAGTAACCGACACGGGTATTTTTCCGATTGACTGAGTTGCATCTACGTGAACAAGAATATTACATTCGTGAGCAATTGCTGTAATGTCTTTTATTGGGTGAATCACGCCCGTTTCGTTATTTCCCCAAAGTAGCGAAATCAAGATAGTACTTTCCTGAATGGCGTTTTTCAGTACTTCTATATTGACTTTACCGTCGGAATTTACGGGTAAATAGCTCACCTCAACACCTTGACTTTCGAGTGATTTGCAGACTTCGAGCGTGGCTTTATGTTCGGTCGAAATTGTGATTATGTGTTTTTTTTCTCTGGAACTCGACTGAAGTGTCCCCTTTATCGCCAAATTAATGGCTTCTGTTGCTCCCGAAGTGAAGACAATTTCTTTTGCCGTTGCCCCAATGCAATCTGCTACTTGGCGGCGGGCGGTTGCCACGGCTTCGGCGGCAACCCAACCGTAGGCGTGCTGTCGGCTTCCTGCATTTCCGAAGTGTTGCGTAAAATAGGGTAGCATAACTTCTAGAACTCGTTTGTCCAATGGAGTTGTAGCAGCGTAATCGAGGTAGATGGGATAATTCATTATTTTAAAGCTGAATACTCTTAAAATTAATAACTTTGCTACGGAATAAAGCAGAAATCTATCAAAATATGCTGAAAATACTTCGGTACATCGCTCTAATATTATTCGCTTTCTTGTGGCTCTTGGGTTGTTCGCCCGATACTGCCCGATGGTTAGGAAAACAAGGATGGGTAGAAGATGATTACCGTTACGGTGATTTATATCGCTTTTCTAACTTAAAAGAATTTCGAGTTCCGGTTGAAAAGTGCGAAGTCAAAAATCCTCTGTCTAAGGTTCCGGTTAATATTTTCCTGTTCGGTGATAGCTTTACCGAAGAAGGGCGTATTGAAGCAAACCACTTTGTAGCTGAAAATTTTACTCGAAACTTCGTTGCAGCAGATGGCTACATTAGCCTATTGCCCAAAGAAAAAAATGTGTTGATTATTGAAACAGTCGAGCGGCACCTTCGCGAAAGATTTGACTCTGTTTATACGCACGTAAAGGTAAATCAAATCGAGTTGACTGCTCCAGAAACAACGCTTTGGGAACATATTTTAGCTTGGGAATTACCTTATAAAACCGAGTCTCATGAATCTATTCTATTTGGCTCGGATTTTTTCTTCACGTTTAAAGAATGGAAAGCGGCAATTAATCAACACGTTTTCCATCGAACGAATGAGAATGTTCAATTATCAAAAGATGGCAAGCATCTTGTTTATGGCGTTGCGGCGAATCCTGGTCCGAATTCGAGTTTTTTTAGAGTTACTAACAGTGAAATAGACCGTTTGGTAGAAAATGTCAATAAAACGTACGCGAAATATAAATCCGAAGGTTTCACTGAAGTTTACCTCAACATCATCCCGAATAAGACTTCAATTTTAGCGACAGACTTGGGGGAGTACAATCACTTGATTGAACGAATTCAGCAACACCCGAATTTGAAAATGCCATTCATTGACTCGCATAGTTCTTTAACTTCAGGTGGAGAAAAGCTTTTTGACAAAGGCGATACGCATTGGAACTGTGAAGGCAAGCAATTATGGGTAAACGAGGTGAACAAAAGGCTGACGGAAATAGGGAATTTAGTAGAGTAACTTCCCGAATATCGTTTCGGCGAAAGTAGTTTCGGAGTTTTCGTTTGCCAATGCTGCCATTGCTTCTTCATCAACCGAAATTCTGTTTTTCAGAACTGCTGTGAATGCTGCCGCAATTTTTTCAGGATTGGTAGAATCCACGGTAATTCCCAGGGCTTTTTCGCTAACTAATTTACCCATTAAGCCATAATCAGATGAAATGAGCGGTTTTCGGGAAATTGCTGCCCGAATTACGATTTGACTCATCCCGATATGCTGTTGATATAATGCTAATACGTAATCTGAAAGCTCGAAGTATTGTTGGATTTTTGCTCCTTTGACTTCTTCAAATACCGTTCTTACGATAATACTGTCTGGAAGTTTTCGGATTAAGTGTTTAATTTTTTCTTGATAATCAGCCGCAATAACTCCCACGAGCAATAGTTGGACTTGCGTTGAATAAGTTAAATCTAATAAGTTCAAAGCCGAAATTACCTTTTCAATTCCTTTTCGGTCATCTAGAAAACCAAATAGCAAAAACGTTTTTTTGTTCTGGTTTAAGCCCAATTCTTTCCTTAACGAATCAACTTTATTTACCGAAACTTCGAAAAACTCAACGGGATCGCTGACGGGCAAAATGGTCGTTTTTTTAGAGATAGATTCTATTACTTCAACGGCAGATTTATCGAGCGAGAAAACGGTGTTCAAAAACGGTTTAGCAAGGATTTGCCGTAGCATCCACTTTTTACGTAGAGCGTTTAAATTGGATTTCCAACCGCTTGTTTTGTAGTGAAAGTCTGGGCGAAAATAGATTCCTGAAACAGGGCAGGGTGGAGGTGAACCAAAAAGCAATCCGATTTGAAAAACATCGAAGTACATTAATAGTCCTTGAGTCGCTTGACATTTTTTCGCAAATCGGCAAAATAATTGCCATTCGTTGTACGAGCGTTTAAAGATATGTTGCTGATGTAAGTCCGTAACTTCAGATTCCGAAATTCCTATAAATGTTAGTTTAGTTGCGTGAGTACTGTACTTTTCCTTAAATACTGTAATCAGACGTTCATTCGTAACTACGGTTAATTGAAACTCGGGATTACGTTGCTGATAATCGATTAGGTACGAAATATAGTCAGCGTGATGCCCACGTAAATCCGTATCAAATAATAGGATATTTTTTGACGGCATATTATCAGATAACGCTTTCGTAAACGGCAAGCGTCTGTTGGGTCATTTTTTCGATAGAAAAGTCTGCAAATCGTTTGCGACCTTTAGTAATGAGATCGGTTCGAAGGTCGACATTCATGATTATTTGCTCAACGGCGTTCGCAATAGATGTTTGTGACTCAGGGTTGAAGTATAAAGCTGCGTTTTGAGCAACTTCGGGGAAACATGAAGAATCACTGAGTACAACTGGGCAATCACTCGCAAAAGCTTCCAAAATAGGAATGCCAAAACCCTCATATTTTGAAGGGTAAACAAACGCCAAAGCATTCTGGTAAAGCGTCTTTAGTTCGCCATCGTTCACTTTTCGTTGGCTGATTAAATGACTTATACCTAGTTTATAAATGGCTTCGTTTTCTTCCGCAGTAAATTCTCCACCGCCGCTGCAAAGCAATGAAACATTTTCAGTTTTGAGTAACTCAGCAGTAGCTTCTATGAAAGGAATGAACTGTTTGTAGTCGTTCCGGCTACCAACGTAAAGTAGGTACTTGGTCGGTAAATTAGTTACTTTGATTGGTTGAATTTCGTGAAAATTAGTAGCGTGATAAATGACCACAATTTTATCTTCTTCAATATCAAAAACTTCAACTAAATCCTTTTTTGTATTTTCAGAAACCGCAATTACTTTAGCGGCTTTAGTCAATAACTTTTTCTTAACCTCTTTACTCACATTATCTAAGTGGCCGTACTTTTCGCCGAACTTATCTTTGATTGCATCGTGGTATGTGATAACAAACGGTTTTTTGCCAACAAAGCCGAGAAAGTAGGGATTGTAAAATGTAGGGTGAAATACATCGAATTCCTTTTCGAGCAAATTAGTTGCTGCCCCCAAGCGGTTCAGGTGGGATAAAATAGTACAAGTCCAACGATACCCCAAAAAATAAGTATAAGTCTTCCCCTTAAAATATTGTTTGTTTTGAAGGTATAGGTTGTTCGAAAACCTGGTGGCAAGATTGACCGTATGACCGCTCGTGGACAGATTGCCCATCAAGTCTGTGAAGTAGCGAGATACGCCGCCATAGATAGTTCCTGTAAAGGCCTGATGGTCGTAGAGGATTCTCATTATCATAGGTCAAAAAAAGTTCTAAAGTGTAGGACGTAGCGGATTCGAACCGCTGACCTTCGCCCTGTCAAGGCGACGCTCTAAACCAACTGAGCTAACATCCTGCGTTTGCTGACGTGCAGCAGAAACATAGCCACAAAAATAGTATTTAGCGACTGATTAACAAGCAAATTTGGGAATTACCCTCGGTACACGTTTTTCGACGGAATGCGGGTGAGTAGTATAAACCCAACTATAAAAAGTACCAAAATAAGCAAGACGGAGTTTCTCATACTTCCGGTTGCCTGAACAATAGCCCCGAAAGCAAATGTTCCGATAGATGTCGCCAGTTTCTCAGTAATATCATAGAATCCGAAGTAGGAAGCGGTATCTTTAGTACTATCCGGAATCAACTTTGCGTAAGTAGAGCGGGAGAGTGACTGAACACCACCCATAACCAAGCCTACTACGGCGGCAATAATATAAAACTGTTCGGCGGTCGTGGTGAAATATGCAGCTAACGGAGTGGTTGCCCAAATGGCAATTATGATACGAAGAGCTGTGGTATTACCGTATTTTTGGGAGAGCCAGGATGCCAAATATGAACCTGGAATGGCGACTAACTGAATCAGTAGAATAGTAACAATCAGACCAGTGGAAGGAATTTTTAATTCTTCAATAGCAAATATGCCCGCTACAAAGATAATTGTCATCACTCCCATATCGTAAATAAAAAAAGCGATTAGAAAACGCTTTAATAATTTACGAGATTTCAATTCATTAAAAACCATTTTTAACTCTTGAAAGCCTTTGGCGAACCACGAAAACTGAAACGGCCGCTTTTGGTCTTTAGGTAAAAAGTAGAAAGGAATTTGAGCAAAAAGAATCCACCAAGCTCCAACGGTAATAAAAGCGATACGAGTAGTTAACCCTGAGTCGGAATCGGCTTGGGTAAGCCCAAAAAACGCCGGTTTCATAATCATTAATAAGTTGAATATCAGAAGCAACACACTGCCCACGTACCCAAATACAAATCCTTGGGCACTTGTTTTGTCATAACGTTCTTCGGTGGTAATTTGAGGTAAAAATGAATTGTAGAATACTACGCTTCCGCCCCAACCAATCATAGATAAACCGAATGCAATAACAGCACCAGCAATATTATCTTTCGTGAAGAAGTAAAAATAGACGCAACTTAAAGCCCCCAAATAGCAGAAAAATTTCATAAACATTTTCTTCCGACCACTGTAGTCAGCCATACTGGTCAGAATGGGATTTAGGAGAACTAAAACGAGCGAGGCGACTGATAATGTATAGGAGTAAAGAACGTTATTATCAATTTCAAAGCCCAAGAAATCAATCATGTTGCCGCCATTAGCATTTACTGCTGTTGCTTTGTAATAAATTGGAAAAATGACGGAGGTTATAACTAGATTATGCACGGAGTTTGCCCAATCATACATACACCAGGCGTTAATAACCTTTTTTTGATTTTTTATAAACTCCATGTGTAGTCGGGGAAAATTTGCAGAGAGGAAGGGATTCGAACCCCCGATACGGTTACCCGCATACACGCTTTCCAAGCGTGCTCCTTAAGCCACTCGGACACCTCTCTGTTTGAATGTGCTGTGGAAGCAGGTGCAAAGTAAGGGATTTTTTTTCAGCTATTAGCAATCAACTTTCAGCTTTTTGCAAATGAGGAAAGCTGAGGCAGTTTTTTACAAATTTCCAACACCGAAAAACCAATATCAAAATAACTCAAACCGTCATTTCTCCAGCGAGTGGTCGTCTGAGTTTTCTGATGATTTCTTCGCGGGTTAATTTCTGACCTAATAAAAACATTAACTTAGTTACCGCTGCTTCGGTAGTGATATCTGAACCGCTAATAACGCCAATTTCTCCAAGCATCCTACTGGTTTCGTAATGTCCTTGAATTACCCGTCCGCCCGTGCATTGCGATACATTATAAACGTAAATTCCCTTATCAATTGCTTTTTTTAACAAATCGATAAACCACGTATCTGTCGGGGCATTTCCGGCTCCAAAGGTTTCAAGGATTACGCCTTTTAAGCATGCTATTTCCAAAATACTCGCAACCATTTTTTGGCAAATGCCGGGGAATAATTTGAGAATAATTATATCCTTATCCATGTCAAACTTAGGGTTTAATACGGCATTTTCCTCGTTCGGCTTAACGTACGGAAAACCGTAATCAACCGTAACGCCGACATCCGCAAGAAAAGGATAATTCTCTGAATCGAAGGCGTTGAACTGGCTACTTTCTGACTTTTTAGCCCGATTCCCACGTAATAATCGGTTGTTGAAATAAATGGCTACTTCTGAGAGTACAGGCTTCCCTTGAATTCGGTCGGCGGCGATTTCGAGAGCGGTAATCAAGTTTTCTCGGGCATCACTTCTGGCAACGCCGATGGGGAGTTGAGCACCCGTGAGAATAACGGGTTTATTTAGTCCGTCGAGCATGAAACTTAACGCCGAGGCTGTGTACGCCATCGTATCGGTTCCGTGGAGAATCACGAAGGCATCGAAATTATTGTATTGCTCAGTGATGATTTTGGCAATTTTTTGCCAAATTTCAGGCGTTACATTAGAGGAATCAAATGGGTTTTCAAAAGGTAAGATACTTAGGTTAAAATTCAGCCGTTCTATTTCGGGAACGTTTCGCAGAATTTCCTTAAAATCAAACGCCTTTAATGATCTACTTTCTCGGTCAAAGACCATTCCGAGCGTTCCTCCGGTGTAAATCATCAGAACGGAAGGTGTTTCGGTAGTTTCGGGGCTTTTGGTTTTTAGTTCGTAAATCACTGTTTTGGATATTGGTCCTGATAATCATCGGGATGATGTTGGATGTTTGGGGAAATGCTACCTGTTTTCCAGAAAAGCACTACACGTTTTCGGCGTATCTGTATTGATAAAATCAACGCCTAACTCACTCATCGTTTTCCACGAAAGCTCGGTATTGGGCGTTGCCCAAAAACGAAACGGGAGGCTTTGGGCGTGAACAATTTCTAAAATAGCCTTGACCTTTTGTTTCGCCACGGCGGGTAATTCCTCTTTCCCATTCCAAAAAACGGTTTTGTGAAACGGTAAACTGATAAGAGCGACTTTCTCTAAATCTACCTCACCGAGGTCTTCAATAGATTGGTGATCAAAGAAGATATATATCGGATAGTTCTTATAATGCTGTGGTGCGGGACGATTTCCAGAAATAACGAACTTTATTCTATTCTGAGTTAACAAAATAGGATACTTCTTTAACTCGATAATTAGTCGTTCTAAAGTAGGTTCGGCCTCCGTTTTTATGTCAATCAGAAGTTGAAAAGGTTCTGTTTGAGCACCTGCAAGTAGTTCAATAATAGGTTTGAGGTAAAGCGAGTTTAGCGGTCTCCTTTTATCGATTGTTTCTAATTCGTGAGCTACAAATATGCTGTCGTTTTGTAAAAATATATCGACTTCAATTGACCCGCATCCAGATTCGTAAGCTTCCCAAAATGGACGCTCTTGTTCGTAATCATTGTGTGAATGTACGCGAGGAGAGTCTGTTTGAGCGAACGAAGGAAAGTAGAAGGTTATCAGGAATAAGAAAAGGAAGTAAGGTTTACATTTCATTGTTCGGAAAATTTAAATTTCACTTCCTTCGGCTCTTCCCTTCAAAACTGAAAGTAAATAAATTGATTGGAGGTGAAAATACCGAGGAAGTAGCAAGCTATCATTAAACTAATAAATTTGACATAAAACAGCGGCGTATTGTTAGACGAAATTATTCGGGCGTATTTATCCTTAAAGAGCAATACTAAGATTAATACCCAACAAAACACCATTTCGTTGGAAGAAAATGGCGTAGCGATAACATCTGAAAATCGTAATTCTGTTATTTTTTGAATAATTGTTTTGGCATCCGATAACCCGTGTGCCCGAAAGAATATCCACGTAAACATAACGAGAACGAAGGTAAAGGCGATGTTAAAATACTTCGTTGCGGTAAGCTGTATGCCGTAACCTTTAGACTGATTATCTAGTTTATCTTCTTTCTTTCCAAAAGAAAAATATTTCTTCAATACCATTGCTGCAATGAGGTAAACGCCGTGCAAGGCTCCCCAAATTACGTAAGTCCACGCTGCTCCGTGCCACAAACCGCTGATGGTAAAAACAAGAAAATAGTTGAAGTACAATCGCCATTCGCTTACCCTATTTCCGCCCAACGGAATGTAGAGGTAGTCTTTAAACCACGTAGAAAGTGAAATGTGCCACCGTCTCCAAAACTCTGAAATCGACTTAGAGAAATAAGGGGCGTCGAAGTTTTCCATGAGGTTAAAACCCATAATTCGGGCACAGCCGATGGCAATACTTGAATACCCGGCGAAGTCGCAATAGATTTGAAACGTAAAGAAAAAAGTGGCCAAAAGTAATGTCAATCCGTTGTGGCTCACGGGGTCGTTATAGCTGTAATCTACGACCATTGCCAATCGGTCAGCGATGACGACTTTCATAAAAAGCCCCCACGCAATGCGAATCAAACCCGCTTTTATATTCTCAAAATTGTATTTAAAATATGTGTGAAACTGCCACAATAAATTCTGCGGACGTTCAATTGGCCCCGCTACTAATTGCGGGTAAAACATCACGTAAAGTGAGTAGATGATAAAGTCTTTTTCTGGTTTCTGATTTTTACGATATACTTCAATGGTGTAACTCATTGCCTGAAATGTGTGAAACGAAAGACCAATTGGCAGCTCTAATGGATAGTTAGGAATCGGATTTTCCATCCCGAACAAACCAAAAACGATATTGAGATTTTGGTTAATGAAATTGAAGTATTTGAAAATTGCCAGAAAACCGATGTTGGTTATAAGGCTGAGGACTAATATCCATTTTCGTTTCTTTCCTTCGGCTTTAGCAATCCAAATTCCTGCAAAGTAATCTACGAGGATTGTGAACAGTAGAATTAGTACATAAATTGGCTTGAATGCCATGTAAAAATAGCAACTCGCTAATAGCAGTAACCAAATCCGCCCGCGATGCCGCAGTGTATAATACAGCAGCGATACGATAATGAAGAAAAAGACAAATTGGAGGGAATTAAAAAGCATTTTTCGAAAGTAAGACGGTTCGCCCGTGCGGTTTTTAATTTACGAAATACGAATTGGCTGAACCATTTTTATTAATACTACTCTACTTTTACGCCCCATTTCTCAAGTACATTACCGTTTGGATTATATATCAACAGTTTATTGTAATTCGATTCAAAAGTTAGGTACGGCGGGGCGGTTGCATCGAGCGGTTTATCACCGATTTGTTGTCCACGTAAGTCGTATAGGAGCGTTGTTTTGCCGTCAAAAATAGTAATTATACGAAGGTCATTGCCCAAATCGAAGAATTTTACGTCCAATGTTTGATAATAAGGCGTTTCAACTTCGAGTAATTGCTCGCCTAAACTATTGTAGATGACAACACCTGAAGGGAATCTTTGCGTCAAGAGCCAATCTCCATTTTGTTGATCTCCAACTACATTAAAGGCAGTATTTCGTGAACGGCGGGCTACTTGGCGAGCTTCGTTGGTTATTAAATCCCCGTTTAAATCTACTTGTTTAATTTCACCTAGTTCCGAAATAACCTGTATCACCGGATTGCCCTCTTGATCGTTTACAGATAAGATTTTTACGGGGCGGCTTTCGGTTGCCACCATCGGAAAGCCTCTTACTTCCACACCGTTTTGCGTGTAAAATAAGTGCAACGTTCCGTCAGATTCTGCAATAGCTAATAGGAGAAGGTTGTCTCGTTTTATCAACGCAATATCCACAATGTCGAGCACTTTTTTCTTCAACGTAACCTGGGTAGCTTCTCTGTTAGACGTAAGCCGAAAAATTTCTCCCGAGATATTCGCTACAAAAATTTCTTTAGAAAATGTCGCGGTTGCTACAATGTCAGCCTGCGTGTTTTCATAAACTTTTTTCAATCGAACGCCGGAACTTTCACGGTCTATAATAAAGGCTTTGCTCCGAGAGTTAGTCAAATATTGTAAACGGCCGTTTTGGTAAAAGTCAACCCTTTTATTGGTTTCGGTTAATAGCTCATCCGTAGGTAGGGTATTTAACTGACGACCTTTTGCATCAAAAAGCGTTACAGAATTTGGTAATTGTAATAAAACTTCTTCCGAATTATCTTTCGGGTTCACAATAATACGGGGAGTACCCATAATTTTTTCGGCGGCTGAAATGGACTCTTGAAGTAGGAGTTGATTGTCGAACCGTTGTTTCCCAAACTTATTTTTCTGGATGTGCACTTTCGTTCCGAACCGACCTTTGAAAGCGATATTTTCAATGGCTATCAGCTGCATATTTTTGAAGCGATTTTCGTGTTTCAGAACGGATTGTTGCCAATCGGGTGGTAACGAAAAATATATATTATTCCAGATACGTTGCGGACTAATAACTGCCGTTATCTGAGCATTTTGGTTGAGTTGACTTCTCAGTTCTTTGTGCCTCGCCGAGTTCCCCCATGTTCTGCCCATGCTAACATCTGCGAGATAATCTTCCATCGCTTTTCGGCTGTTGGCAATTATCAGGTAATTCTGCCACGTAGTGAAATAACATTCCGGAAATCCTGAAAATGAAGATCCAAAAAGTAAGGCGGGGAATTCTTCTATTTCGAGTTTTTGAACAGTACGATTCAGTACACTAAACGATTGTACTCTGAAGGGCTGAAAACTCTCGGCTGCTCTGCTCAAATTTTCTGTAAACGATAATAGGTTGTTGATGTTTTTCGAATGAAAAAGGGTAACCCGTTTGGCATTTTCGTTGCCGATGGTTTCCATTTCGCAAAGAATCGCTTCCTTACCGAGTAAATCAAAAAATCCGTTAATGTCTTTTCCGATCAAATTATTTACACTGTCCTTTTTTAAGTAAAGCTCGTCGTCTTTCTCTTTCAAATAAATGTTTAAGTCAATGCCCAAAGCGGCGGGGTTATCAAAGCCCGTGCGAAGGAAGAAAGCAGTACCTTCGGGAATCCATTTCAACGAATTGAAACGAGAAGAACGCTGTAATGAAAAAGCGGAAATAAACGGAACCTCAATTTTGGTCTTACTCGATACGTACCCCGTAATTTTTCCTAAAACATCAGCTTTATTGAAAATCAAATCGGGATTAAACGAAACAATATTTCTAAAATAGCTTCGTAAATTCGGAGAGAGTTGCGTCGGCAACAAATCGGCTACGTCTAGCAAGTTTCGGGTGCGGAAATACATGTGAGCTAACTTCTGACGGCTTTCCGTAAACGGCACTTTATCTAAAGCTGGACTGCGGGACTTTATCTTTCCTATAACGGCTTCAAGCAAAATTACCGAACGGCTGCAAATCAAAAAATCGTCTTGAATAAAATACGCTATTCCCTGCACGGTATCGTCGTTCGGACGGATTCTTATGATTTCAACGCCTTCGGTTGTTTGGGTAGAGACGCGTTTGTTGGCGGCGTTATTGCTTTGCAAAGCGTTAATATGCTTATCGTTATTTTTTAGCGGCAGGTAAATAATGTATTCCAAGTTGCTTTTCGCCTCACGATGGATGGAATAACTGATTAACTTTTTATTTAGAAACGGTTTGGTTTCTTTTTTCGGGTTCAAGTCTTTTGTCAGTTCTTTTAACCGTACTACGGCATCGCTTAGAAATGGTACTTCGCTGAGGACAGAAGCCGCGGTATCGCTGTCCATAAATAACGAAGCCTGAATCGTAGAACTTTCTATTACCAAAAAGGCGTTATCGGGAATGAATTGCCAGGCATCTTTTCGGGGAGCGTACCAAATGGTATAAACCAGCCACAAGATGACAAATGTCAATGCTGCGTTTATGTACCAATATTGCCGGGGATTTAACTTCATTTTATAATTTTACCAAACTTTTTGCAAAAGTAGCTAATGTCGTTGATTTCGTTCAGTCGAACGTAAAAATACCTCCTTTACGGCAAGTTTTGTCTATAAATCTGAACTATGGAAGCTAATGTACACCAATACGAACCAATTTGTGCCCTCGCCACTGCTCCGGGTGTCGGAGCAATCTCCGTAATTCGGGTTTCGGGGCTTGGGGCAATTTCTATCGTGAACGACTTGTTCTACGGTAAAGACCTATTAAAAGTAGCTTCGCACACGGCTCACTTTGGAACAATCAGAGATGGTGAACAGGTGATTGATGAAGTGCTTGTTACCGTTTTTAAATCGCCCAAATCGTTTACAAAAGAAGATGTCGTAGAAATCGGTTGTCACGGGTCTGATTATATCGTTCGTTATATCTTGAAACTTCTGCTAAAGAAAGGTTGCTTGATGGCAAAACCCGGCGAGTTTACACAACGGGCGTTTTTGAATGGACAATTTGACCTCGTTCAAGCTGAAGCGGTTGCTGACTTAATTGCCGCTGATTCGGAAGCTGCTCACAAAATTGCCCTCGGACAAATGCGGGGCGGATTTTCGAAAAAGCTCGGAGTTCTACGGGAGGAGTTAATTCATTTTGCTAGCATGATTGAACTCGAACTAGATTTTGGTGAAGAGGATGTAGAATTTGCCGACCGTGATGATTTACGCCAATTGATATTCAATTTAAAACGCCAATTAAATCCGTTAATTGATTCTTTCGAAGCCGGAAATGCGATTAAAGAAGGTGTTCCTGTTGCCATTATTGGCCCGCCGAACGCCGGAAAATCAACGCTTTTAAACGTTTTATTAAATGAAGAAAAGGCAATCGTCACCGAAATAGCGGGAACAACCCGTGATATAATCGAAGATGTACTTTTTATTGACGGCAGAAAATTCCGTTTCATCGATACCGCTGGGATTCGTGAAACTACAGATATTGTGGAATCAATCGGAATAAAACGCTCTATGAATGCCCTTGAAAAAGCCCATATCGCCCTCATGCTTTTTGATAACGAAGCGGACGAAAAGGTGTTGAGAAGCACCTTTGTGGAGGCTTTGGTAGGAAAAGAAGTGCTTTGGGTGCGTAATAAGGTGGATCTCACCCTCCTGCTCCCTCTTTCTAAAGGAGAAGGGGAGAAATTTGATTCACGTTCCGTGAATCAAAGAACAATAGAACCTCCCCCCTTTAAGGAGGTATTAGAGGGAGGTAATATTCCTATCTCCGCCAAAAATAACCTCGGAATTGAAGAGCTTAAAATAGTGATTGTTGAAAAAGCGGGAAAACTGAAAGCATCCGACACCACATTGACTAACCTTCGTCATTACGAAAGCTTAGTAAAAACGCAGGAAGCATTAGACGAAGTTCTGACAGGATTAGACAACGGAATTACGGGCGATTTTCTGGCCCAGGATATTCGACTCTCACTTCACCACCTGGGTGAGATTACGGGTAATATATCATCGGATGACCTTTTGAAGAATATTTTCGGCAAGTTCTGTATCGGAAAGTAGTTATTCTTCTTTTATTTGCTAACAACCTACTATTGTAAGGCTTACAAGTCTTGTTTCTTCTCTTATTTGTTGCCCAATTGCACTTTATTACTTATATTTGTTGCCCATTTGTTGCTCAAACAACAAATTTGTTGCCTAAAGGCACAAATTAAAAGGTGTTGGTGAAATGATGCACCAAGCAGCACCAACGAGCAACATAAGGCACTAATAAGCACCAAATGAGTAGTAATATTAAAATTCCGAAATTCTGTCAATATTGTGGTCAGGCATTTGTTGCCCAAACCACAACTACACGGTATTGCTCAAAAACTTGTAATTCCCGACACTACAAGCAAATCAAGAGAGAGGAAAAAATACAGACTACCCTAAAGGAGCAAATCAAATCCGTTACTTCTGCAAATTCCGAAAACTTGCAAAGTCTGCAAAGCCTGCCGATTCAAACAGGCAATTTTATCAATCTTAGAGATAAGGAGTTTTTAAGCGTTCAAGAAGCTGCCATTTTATTAGGTGCAAGCAGATGGACAATTCAACGAATGATTCAAAGAGAAGATATAAAAGCAGGTAAACTGGGCAGAAGAACCATTATACCACGTTCCGAAATTGATAATCTTTTTAACTGATGAGAAATGAAAATAACATTAAGACAACGCAAAAAAGGTAACAAGATTACCCTCTACCTTGATTACTACGACCAAGGCAAAAGAGAATACGAGCATCTTGGTTTGTATCTCAAACCCGAACCCGAAAAAGGAAGCTTAACCAAAGCTCAAAAGGACGAGAACAAAAAAATCCTTGAATTGGCTGAGAGCATCCGAAGCAAAAGACATTTAGAGGCACAAAACAGTATTTACGGTTTTCGTGATAAAGAGAAACTGAAAGGAAGTTTTTTTGAGTTTTTTGATGCACTTACCGAAAAGAAAAAAGCCAGCTTGGGTAATTATGGTAATTGGAATGCAGTCCGTATTCTTATTAAAGCCTACAACCCTAAAGATGTAACCTTTGAACGGTTGAACAAAGAATGGATGGAAGGTTTTAAAGATTACCTGGACTATGATGCAAAAACTAAAACAGGTGATGGTCTTTCTTTAAATACCAAGTACAGCTATTTCAATAAATTAAGAGCTGCACTAAAACAAGCATTAAAAGAAGGTTTAATCAAATTCAATCCTTCGGAGCAAGTTGACCCTTTCCCACAGGATGATGTAGAACGTGAATTTTTAACCCTTGAAGAATTACAGAAATTAGCCAACACCCATTGCCGAAATGAAACGCTAAAGCGTATGTTCATTTTTTCTTGTTTGACTGGTTTAAGATGGTCAGATATTGAGAAGCTAAAATGGTCAGAATTACAACACTCTGAAAATTTAGGTTACTTTATTCGTTTTCGACAACAGAAAACTAACGGAGCAGAAACCTTACCTATTGCCGAACAAGCAAGAGAACTTTTAGGAGAACAGAAAGAACCAAAAGACAAGGTATTTACTGGGCTTAAATATGGCAACTGGAACAAAACCTATTTAAAAGATTGGTTAATTGATGCAGGCATCAATAAGCACATTACATTCCACTGTGCTCGTCATACTTACGCTACGCTTCAGTTGACTTTAGGCACAGACATTTACACAGTTTCAAAATTATTAGGGCATAAAAACCTTTCTACTACCGAGATATACGCTAAGGTTATCAACGAGAAAAAGGTAGAAGCAGCCACCAAAATAAAAATCAATTTATAAAATCATTAGTATATGGAGCAAATAATAGAACACGAAAGAGAAGTCTATTTAGTTGAAGAATTAGAACTTCGAGTAATTATTGAGGCAGACAGTTATAAACGTAATTGTGATGATCTTTGGGAGCAGTACAAATTCGACCCTGACTATTTCAACCGCTTTATGCAAGGTCCTTTGTTAAACGAGTATATGCAGACTATTTACACTCGTTCAAAACCTTTGAATAATACTGAAATCAATAAATGGCTTACCATTTCTTTGAGCCAATTTAAAACCCATACACCACAGCTTCGCAAAGAAAAAATGAAAGAATTATTTTGGAAGCAATACTGGTATCCTAATGTTGAGCCAAAACCATATAATACAATGGGCGAGTTTTACGAAAAGTATTTCGGTCACGTTTTCAAATGGTATGAGATACACTTCCACCTATTCCAAGAAGCCACAGAACAAGCATTACAAGACTTCAAAAAGGGCTATTTAGGTTCATTTGCTGACTTCTCTATCCAAGCCCAACAAGAACCTAAAAACAAGCTAAAAACCAACCTAACAGTCAAGGAAATAGCCTATTTATTCAGAGCCTTATATGATGAAGGTGTCTTTGAAGCCAAACACAAAACCGACATTTTCAATTTCATTGCCGAGAGCTTTTCGTCCAAGCAAAAAGAAGATGTTAGTGCCAACTCAATCAAAAATGCTTTTGATGTTCCAGACTTCAATGCAGTTGATTTTTGGCAAGGAAAATTCACCCATTTAATGCAAAGAGCAAAAAAAGATAAACAAAAATAAACAACATAAGTAACTGATAACAAATACAATGACATAGGGTTGCACAACCCTATGCAACTACCACAGCACTCATAAAGTGCCTTGTTTTGCTTCCATAATCATAAAAATATACAATGATGGAAGTAAATCAAATTCTCGAAAAGCTAAGTCAATTAGAACTAAAAATTGACGAGCAAAATCTTCTTAAAAAAGAAGTATTCAATTTTAATGATGCCTGCAAGTATCTTGACATAAGTGCATCACATCTCTACAAACTTACCTCTCAAAAGCAAATCCCACATTTTTGCCCACAGGGAAAGAAACTCTATTTCAACCGCCAAGAAATAGACGAATGGTTAATGCGTAACAAGCAGGAAACTTCGGAAGACATAGAAACAGCAGCCGCTAATTATTTAATAAGAAATAAACGTAAATAATTATGGGCTTTTATAGATTTTCCGAAGAAGAGGTTCAAGACATCAAACAGCGTTTAGATGATATTTCTTTGACTTTAAAGCAAAACCAAAGAACAGAACCCGACCAAATTTGGTACGACAATCAGGAGTTCCTCCAGATTATGAACATAAGCAAGCGTACCGCAGCTTATTGGCGTACAGAAAATGTTATAACCTATTCGCAAGTAGGTAACAAAATATACTACCGACTTTCTGATATAATGGACTTACTCCAAAAAAGTACCATTCCTGCAAATAGTATCAATAACCTTAAAATTTCCACTGATGGCAACAATAACGACTTATAAAAATTTCAATGTACCTATTGAGGACGTTTCACTTGCCTCAATCATTACTAACATTAAATCCGGCACTTACCACGATAGCATAAATGCTATTCGTATGGCAAAAGGTATGGGCAAACCCGAAAGAGCCGACCAACTCAAAAAAGAGCTATTGGCGTTTACGCCTTCAGCTACTTTTAAGGACGGACGTAAAAAAGATTTACTTACCGCTTACAGCGGTTACGTTCATCTTGATTTTGATAAACTAACACCCGAAGAATTACAACAGTCTTTTGACCTTGCGGTCAAAATTCCTTTCACTTTTGCTTGTTTCACAAGCCCAAGTGGTGATGGTTTAAAAATCTTTATAAAAGTAAATACAGACAAAGACCTCCACGAAATAGCATATAAACAAGTACAAGCATTTTATGAAAAAGAAATAGGTATTGAAGCCGACCCAAAATGCAAAGACATTACAAGGCTGTGTTTTGTGTCTAACGACACAAACGCCTTTTTAAATGAAAGTGCAAGCACTTTTAAAATTGCTTTGCAGGAGCAAGCTCCTTTAAGCGAACCTCTTTTTGAGCAAGCTCAAAATATGGTCAATAGTGTTTTTGACGAATGTGTTAGTTTCACTAACAACATTCTAACTTTCAATAATGGCAACCGCAACAACTATATATATCAGTTGGCTTGCAATTGCAATCGCAGAGGTATTCCACACCCAGAAGCAGAAAATTTGATTACATCAAATTTCCACCACGAAGACCAAACCGAAATACGCAAGTCAATTGAAAGTGCCTATCAAAACAATGCAGCAGAGTTTGGCAAGTTTGCAAACCTTGCAGGTTCGCAAAAAAAAGAAATTACAAACGATACTACAGAAGATTACCTAAAAACAACCCCAACCATTCCAATAGAAGCTATCAATTTAATGCCCGATTTATTACAAGAAGGTGCAAGAGCTTTTGAGGATAACCCAAGAAAAAGAGATGTTTTCCTTACCAGTGCGATATGTATCATTAGCGGTTGCCTACCTGATGTTCAAGGTATTTATGACCAAGAACGTGTATTTCCGCATTTATTTTCATTCATTATTGCTCCAGCAGCAAGTGGCAAAGGCGTTTTAAAAAATGCCAAAAGATTAGGCGACAAAATTCACAAACGATTTACTGAAGAAAGCAAGGCAGAGAGAAAAGATTATGAAAATGAATTGATAGAATACAAAGCTCAATTAAGCAAACGTAAGAAAGACGACCCCATTCCCGAAAAACCAGAAGAACCAAAAAGAAAGATGCTCTTTTTTCCTGCTGATACCAGTCAGGCAATGATGATGCAGATGCTTAATAACAACAACAGTAGAGGTATTATTTGCGAAACTGAAGCCGATACAATGAGCGGTACAAATAAGCAGGATTGGGGTAATTACTCTCCTATTATGAGAGGTGCATTTCAGCACGAAACAATATCAGCAGCAAGAAAAACTAATAATGAAGTTATTGAAGTAGAATGCCCTCAATTGGCAATAACCTTGTCAGGTACACCTGCACAAGTACCAAAGCTAATCGCTTCGGCAGAAGATGGTTTGTTTAGTCGGTTTATTTTCTATGCCTTCAAAAACGAAATTATTTGGCGTGACCCATCACCAAGACCAGGCGGAATTGTTTACAATGACCATTTTGAAGCATTATCTAAAAACGTTATGGAAATGTATGATTTTTTTGAAAACTCACCAACTAACATTTATTTAACTCAAAAACAGTGGGATAAATTAAATAATGCTTTTCACGATAAACTTATGAATGTTGTTATTTTCACGAGTGTAGATGCAGCAAGTATTGTTTATAGATTAGGATTAATCTTGTTTAGAATTTGTATGATTTTCACTTCCTTACGGAAGTTTGAAAATGGCGATTGCACCAAAGATGTAACCTGTACAGATGATGATTTTGAAGCAGCTTTAATACTCTCAGATGTCTATTTGCAACACAGTCTTTTAATGTTCAACAATTTGGAAGAACAAAAAGAAGCAAAAGAGTATAAAATGCCAAACAACAAACGAAAACTATTAGAGCAATTACCACAAGACTTCCAACGCAAAGAAGCAGTAGCCATTGGCAAAAAATTAGGTTTATCGGAAAGGTCGGTTGATGATTTTCTAAACAACTCTGTACCAATGCTTTTAGAGAAGCCAAAGACAGGGCATTATCGAAAAGTTTAAATTATTGTTGAAAAGTCTATAATTCATTTTACTGCATTTTCTTTTGTTTGTTGTACATTTGTCATTATTAAACAAATGGATTTCAGACAAACAGAAAGTAATGAATAAGTTCGGGGATTTAATTAGAAGCATTCGAGAGGAGAAAGAAATGTTGCTTCGGCATATTGCAGCCGAATTAGACGTTGACACTGCACTTGTGAGTAAAATTGAAAGAGGTGAAAAAACGGCTAAACGTGAACACGTTTTGGCATTAGCCAAGCTGTTTCAGTTAGATTCTAACGAACTCACCGCATTGTGGTTAGCTGACCAAGTTTCTCATTTAGTGGAAAATGAAGATCAGGCAGAAAAAGCAATTAGAATAGCATTAAAAGAAATAGTAGGTGAATAAATTATCAGCATACCACGCAAAATATTTCGCCTATGATTTAACAAGGCAGTTGCCAGCAAATGATGTTGGTAAACTGACTGCATCATTACAAGATGCACAGGTTGATTTAAACCCTCATCAAGTTGAAGCAGCTCTTTTTGCTTTTAAATCTCCTCTATCCAAAGGGGCTATTTTGGCAGATGAAGTTGGTTTGGGTAAAACTATTGAAGCAGGCATTATTTTATCTCAACAATGGGCTGAAAGAAAAAGGAAATTATTAATCATTGGTCCTTCAAACTTGCGGAAACAATGGAATCAAGAATTAGCAGACAAGTTTTACTTACCTTCTGTTATTCTGGAAGCCAAGTCTTTTAACAGTCAAATTAAAGAGGGTAATCTAAACCCTTTTAATCAAGAAGATACTATCATTATTTGTTCGTTTCACTTTGCCAAAAACAAAGCACCCTACTTAAAACACATTAATTGGGATTTAGTCATTATTGATGAAGCCCACCGTTTGCGTAATGTATATAAACCTTCAAACAAAATTGGTAATGGTATAAAAGACGCTTTAGACCATTGCAAAAAGGTGTTGCTTACCGCTACCCCTTTACAAAATTCAATTCTTGAATTATATGGTTTGGTTAGTCTTATTGACCCTTATATTTTTGGCGATTTAAAGAGTTTTAAAAGTCAATTCAGCAGAAATGTAGATGAAGAAAATTATGATGATTTAAGAAACCGTTTACAGCCTATTTGCAAGCGAACATTAAGAAGACAGGTTTTAGAATATATCAAATACACCGAGAGGAAACCTTTAGTGCAGGAGTACTTTCCTGATGAGGACGAAACAACCTTATACAACTGGGTAACAGATTATCTTCAAAGACCAAAGCTCTATGCTTTACCTTTCAGTCAAAGGCAGTTAATTACCCTTATTCTTCGTAAACTTTTAGCATCTTCAACATATGCTATTTATGGCACTTTAGATGCCTTAGTAAAGCGTTTGGAGAAACTTTTAGATAATCATCAATCTGAAGAAGATGAAACTATTGCAATTGATTTTGAAACCTATGATGAAATTCAAGATGAATGGGAAAGTGAAGAAGAGGATGAAAATGAAGCGGAAGATAATTTTGAAGAGGTAACCTTTTCAGAAGAAGAAATTGAGGAAATATACCAAGAGAAAGAAGACTTAGAAAAGTTTAGAGCTTTAGCTCAAAGAATTAGAAAAAACTCAAAAGCAGAAAAGCTATTTACGGCATTAGAGAGGGGGTTCGAAGCATTAGAAAAATTGGGAGCCAATCAAAAGGCACTTATTTTTACTGAATCCAGAAGAACACAAGATTTTATTTGCAATCTATTAGAGGCAAGAGGCTATGCCAATAAGGTGGTTAAATTTAATGGCAGTAATACAGATGCAAAGTCGAAAGAGATTTATACGGCTTACCTTAAAAAACATCAAGGTACAGATATTTTAACAGGCTCACCTACTGCAGACAAACGAGCTGGTATTGTGGACTATTTCAGAGAAGAAGCAACCATTATGGTGGCTACCGAAGCAGCAGCAGAAGGTATCAATTTACAGTTTTGTTCTTTGGTTATCAATTTTGACTTGCCTTGGAATCCTCAACGTATAGAACAACGAATTGGAAGATGCCACCGTTACGGTCAAAAATATGATGTAGTGGTTATCAATTTCATTAACAAAGCAAATGCAGCCGACCAACGTGTCTACGAACTCTTAGATCAGAAATTCCGCTTATTTGATGGTGTTTTTGGTGCTTCTGATGAAGTGTTAGGTAGCATAGGAAATGGTGTGGACTTTGAAAAACGTATAGCAACCATTTACCAACAGTGCCGAACAACAGATGAAATTCAAACGGCTTTTGATGAATTACAACAAGAGTTAAAACCTGATATTTCAGAAAAAGTTCAGAAAACCCGTAAGGTACTATTAGAAAACTTTGATGAAGAAGTACGAGATAAACTTCGTACCAATCTATTAGAAAGCACCGAATACTTAAACCGTTTTGAAGAAAGACTATGGGCAACTACCAAGTATTTTTTAAACAGCTCAGCAAAGTTTGATGATGATAATTTTACGTTTACCCTAAAAGAAAATCCATTTCCAAAAGTAGTCATTAACAAAGGGCCTTATATGATTTTGAAGCCCAAGCAAGGGCAACGCAAATCGGATATTGATGTGCCAGATGATACTAATATTTACCGTGTAGGTCATAAGTTGGCAAAAGAAATATTAGGAGCTTGTAAACAACTAACAACCAAACCTAAGGAACTAACTTTCGATTATTCCAATACGCCTACTAAGGTTACAACACTTGAAAATTATATTGGTCAATCGGGTTGGCTACAGGTTAGCCATTTAGAAATCAACTCGTTTGAGTTTGAAGATTTTCTAATTACTGCCTGCATTACAGATAATGGCGAAACCATTGACAACGAAGTTGCTCAACGCTTTTTTTCTATTCAAGCCACCGAAGGACAAGCTATTTATACACCTGATGATGTGAAAAAATCATTGGAAGAAGCATTGTTCAGCGAAACGCATAATGTAATTGCAGACAATGCTAACCGAAATAAAGACTTCTTTGATACCGAAATGGACAAGCTCGACCAATGGGCAGATGATATGAAACTAAGTTTGGACAAAGAAATCAAAGACCTTGATGCAGAAATCAAACTTCGTAAATCCGAAGCAAAAAAAATGCTCAATCTGGAAGCAAAAGTAAAAGCACAAAGAGGCATTAAAGATTTAGAAAAGAAACGAAGCGAAAAACGCCAGCACCTGTACGAAGCACAAGACACCATAGACGACCGTAAGGAAAATCTATTAGACGAGATTGAAAGACGTCTAAAACAAGAGGTAAAAACAACCGAATTATTCACCATTAAATGGACAATGATATAGTAAATGATATTGGTTTTCACAGAAGGAAACTGATTTCCCTCTGTGAGTTTAACTTATTGAATACAAGAACTTTAAAAGAATTAAAATGGAAAAAGCTACGATAGTAAAATTAAACAAGCGTTTTGAGGAATACGCATACGAGCAAGATGGCATTGAATACTGGTTAGCTCGTGAATTGCAAGAGCTTTTGGAATACACCCAATGGCGTAATTTTGAGAATGTTATTACTAAAGCCAAAATAGCTTGTGAAAAATCTGGTAATGCTATTTCAGACCATTTTGCTGACGTCAGCAAAAAGGTTCAGTTAGGGTCAGGTGCAACAAAAGATGTCCCCGATTTTATGCTTACCCGATATGCCTGCTACCTCATAGCCCAAAACGGAGACCCAAAGAAAGAGCAAATAGCTTTTGCCCAAAGTTATTTCGCTATTCAAACCCGTAAGCAAGAATTATTGGAAGAACGCATCCAATTGATGGAACGCTTGCAAGCTCGTGAAAAATTAGCAGCTACTGAAACAGAACTATCTAAAAACATCTTCGAAAGAGGAGTAGACAATAAAGGCTTTGCTATCATTCGCAGCAAGGGCGATTGGGCAATGTTTGGCGGCTTGAATACCAGTGATATGAAACGTAAATTGGGTATTAAAGACAACAGGCCCTTAGCCGATTTCTTGCCTACCATTACCATTACTGCCAAACAATTGGCTACCGAGATTACCAACTTTAACGTCAAGAAAAATGACCTTAAAGGCGAAGGGCACATTACCCACGAACACGTAAAAAACAACAAAGACGTAAGAGGTCTTTTGGGTAAAAGTGGCATCAAGCCCGAAGAATTACCAGCAGAAGAAGATATTAAGAAACTAGAACGCAGGGTGAAATCCTTAGACAAAGAAATTGCTAAAAAGAACCTGAAAAAAAAATAAAAGTTCCACGCAAAGCCGCTAAGAACCGCAAAGCACGCTAAGTGTTCTTTGCGACCTTTGCGAAAAGCCTTAGCGTCCTTTGCGTGAAAAAAAAACATTATGGCAAAAAAGACATTACAAAAACTAGAACTCACTTGGATAGGCAAAGGCGAAGAGCCTAAGCTAGAGCCTCGTATTCTCATAGAAAACCCAGAGTACAGCTATGGCGACCCCAATAGCCCTAATATGCTCATACACGGTGACAACCTCCTTGCCTTAAAAGCACTGGAACAAGACTATGCTGGCAAAGTAAAGTGCATTTATATTGACCCGCCTTACAACACTGGAAGTGCATTTGAACATTATGATGATAATTTAGAACATTCAATATGGTTAAACCTAATGTCGATTAGGCTTAAAGTGTTACGCAGTTTATTGAAAAATGATGGTCTAATTTGGATTTCTATAGATGACAAAGAGGTTCATTATCTTAAAATCCTTTGTGACGAAATTTTTGGAAGAGATAGTTATGTTAGTACAGTTTGTGTTAAAATGTCTACAGCCAGCGGTGTTAAAACTTCTCACAGAGATAAAACAATAATAAAGGAAAAAGAATTTATCCTTTGTTATTCTAAAAATTCATCTCAAATAAAACTAAACCCTCAATACATTCCAAAGCTTGAATGGGATAATGAATTTCAATATTTTTTAGATAAAAATAATTCAGATGATGTTGAAAATTGGTCTGTCAAAAGGCTAAAAGATATTTTAAAATTAAAGAATATACCTTTCGACCCATCAAATTCTAAATTTAAAGATTTTGTAACATTAAATGCATCATCAATTTGGAGAAGAGCCTTCATTAGAAATGAATATAAAGAGCTTTCTCAAAATAATCCAGATAAGATATTTGTTGATACTAAGGGTTCAAATTACTACTACAGAGGTAGACAAATGTATTTTTTTAGTGATAGGATTCACAACTGCTTTACAGAAGATGGATATAAGGATTTACCAAGTTTTTTACTTGGTGATTTCTGGTCAGATATAAATACTGGTAAACTATTTAATGAAGGTGGTATTAACTTTCGAAATGGTAAAAAACCTGAATTTTTAGTTGCAAGAATTATTGAAATGTCAACAGTTGAAGGTGATTTAGTATTTGACTCTTTTTTGGGCAGTGGAACAACTGCAGCTGTTGCAACAAAAATGAAAAGGAATTGGATAGGAATTGAGCTTGGAGAACACTCAAAAACTTTGTGTATCCCACGTTTAAAAGGCGTAATAAATAATAGTGACCAAGGCGGCATCAGCAAAGCCGTAAACTGGCAAGGTGGCGGAGGTTTTAAGTTTTACACTTTAGCACCCAGCTTATTAAAGAAAGACAAGTTTGGTAATGAAATAATAAATCCATCTTATAATGCCGATATGTTGGCAGCCGCTATGGCAAAGCAAGAGGGTTTTAAATACCAACCCCACGAAAGCACCTACTACAAACAAGGGCAAAGTGCCGAGCAAGATTTTATTTTTACCACCACCCAGTTTCTTACCGTAGAAGCCTTAGACAGCATACAAGACGAAATGCAACCGGGAGAAACCTTGCTTATCTGTTGCAAGAGTTTCCAAAAAGAATGCAAAGGCAAGTTTGGCAACATCACCATCAAAAAAATTCCTTTAATGCTCTTAGGCAGATGCGAATATGGTAAAGAAGATTACAGCTTAAATATTATCAATATGCCGTCTGAAGCAGAATTTCCAGAATTAGAGAATGAGCAGGATTTTGTGGACGATAAAATGAGTGTACAAGAATTAGCAGAAAAGAGTAAAAAGCAGGAAAAGAATGAACAGCCAGGGTTGTTTGATTAATTCTGTAAATCTTTTAATCGTATAAATTCAGATACAAGTGGAGAAAGATATAACATACAAAGTGATAGGTTGTGCAATGAAAGTGCATAATACTTTGGGCAATGGATTTCAAGAAGTCATTTACCAAAGATGTTTGGCAATTGAGCTACAAAAAGAAGGTATTGATTTTCAAAGAGAAGTAGAACAAGATATTTACTATGAAGGCCATAATGTAGGCACTCGTAGAGCCGATTTTATCGTAGATAATTCCATTGTGATAGAATTAAAAGCACTTATAAAATTAGAAGATGTGCATTTAGCTCAGGCAAAAAACTATCTCACCGCTTACAATTTTGACATTGGTTTGCTCATCAATTTTGGAGCAACCAGCTTAGAGTATAAAAAAGTATTTCACAACAGATTATCAGAAGTTTACCGCAAAGGTATTTCGGCAAATAATTCTGATAATTCAATAATCCAGTAAATTCAGATTCAGACAATATGAACACAATAGCAAATAACATAAAACAACGCTTATCACTTCGTGAACCGCTTCAAGATTCGCTGGATATAGTGGCTCAATTGGCAGCAGCGTTAGAATTAAAGAAGGAAGTAGATTTAGCCACAGAATTAGAAAAGGTAAAAGCTCATTTCCCTACCTGCACCGACTTTGAACGAGATTTTGTTTCCATTGCTTTTTCCATAGCCACAGGTGTTGGTAAAACTCGTTTAATGGGGGCAATAATTGCTTATTTGCACTTGCAGAAAGGCATCAAAAACTTTTTCATTTTAGAGTGTGTTTTGGAATTTAAACATTTTGCATTAAAGTAAGAACCAGCTACCTTGTTATCGACTAAAACATAAGGT